>Ga0209815_1000012_pt1 | contig 143517 bp, 185 predicted proteins | sample CoawatmetaG00DNA_FD_187507 | JGI IMG/M metagenome (GOLD analysis project Ga0209815, IMG submission 187507) | Marine microbial communities from the West Antarctic Peninsula - Coastal water metaG002-DNA (SPAdes) (version 2) | ecosystem: Environmental > Aquatic > Marine > Coastal ...
GAGGTAAGAGTGCATATTATGTCTAAAGATGAAGCAAGAGAGATTGCCGAAGAAAGAGTTAATGTACTTATAGATAAAGGATATATAGACCCTTTATCCTTCGAAGAGAAGGTACAACAACTGGTTGATAAACTATGTTTGACGAATTGAAAGAAACTTTTAAAGTAAACAAGGTCTACCAATCTCGGTGGGTATGGTATCATACTATACTTGCCGCAGAGATTTTTCTGACCAACATCCTACTGATCGCTATATTATTTAAATTGTGAGTATACCTAATACTATACGTGTAGGTCTTCGTGACCATGCGATGATGATCATCGATGCGGAAGCACACCAGATTCCTGAACTGAGAGAGTACTTCTCATTCTTTGTGCCTGGCCATAAGTATATGCCCGCGTTTAAGTCTCGCAGATGGGACGGTAAAATCAAACTCTTTAACCAAATTACTCGTGAACTGAATGTCGGTCTGTATGCACATCTAAAGAAGTTCTGTGCTGATAGAATGTATCCCATAGAGTTGATCGACAACCCTGAGTACGGTCACCCTGAGAATAAGAACCAAGTACCACACCAAGAGTTAATCAAATTTCAGGGTGAACTTGGTATGCCCTTTCCGTTACGTGACTACCAGTATGATGCGGTGACCCACGGTATCGAACAGAAACGTGCCATACTATTATCCCCTACTGGTAGTGGTAAGTCTTTCATTATCTACAACCTAATGCGATGGTTCATGGATGCCTACGATGGTCAGAAGATTCTGGTTGTCGTTCCCACAACATCTCTGGTTGAACAGATGCACAAAGATTTTGCGGACTACGGATTCGACCCTGAGTTATGTCACAAGATATATGGTGGCAAAGAGAAGGTGACCGACAAACAAATCTTAATCTCCACGTGGCAATCAATCTACAAGTTCCCTGCGGAATGGTTCGAACAGTTTGGTTGTGTCTTTGGTGATGAGGTTCATCTATTCAAGGCGAAGTCCCTGTCCGGTATAATGAACAAGTGTATCAACGCACCATACCGATTTGGTACTACTGGTACGTTAGATGGTACAGAGACAAATAAACTGGTACTCGAAGGTCTGTTTGGGCCCACCAAGACAGTGACCTTGACTCGTGACCTACAGGTACAAGGTACTCTTGCACAGATTAATATCTCTATACTATTACTCCGTTACCACAACGATGTCTGTCACATGATGCAGGGTAAGACCTATCAGGAAGAGATGGACTATATCGTAACCAACGAGAAACGCAACAAGTTAATAACCAACCTTGCGTTAGATCAGAAGGGCAATACTCTGGTGTTGTTTCAATTCGTAGAGAAACATGGTAAGGTTCTCTTTGACATGATGAGAGACAAAGCAGAAGACGGTCGAAAGATATTCTATGTGTCTGGTGAGGTAGATGCCGCAGACCGTGAACAGATTCGTGGTATAGTAGAAGGTCAAAAAGATGCAATTATTGTCGCCTCTCTCGGAACGTTCTCTACAGGTATCAATATTAAGAATCTACACAATATAGTATTCGCATCCCCTAGTAAGAGTCAGGTTAAGGTACTACAGTCGATAGGGCGTGGTCTGAGACAGTCTGAGAACGGTGTGGCTACCAAACTATACGATATAGCAGATGATATGCATATCCAATCACACAAGAACTTTACACTCCGACATAGTGCAGAAAGAATTAAGATATATACTAAAGAACAATTCCCTTATAACATATATCAATTGGATTTAAAATGACAGAATCTACAGTAGAGATGGAAGTAAAACAGTTTAAGTTATCGTCCGGTGAAGAGATTCTTGCGGAGGTAGTACAGTGGCAAGATGATGATGACATTGAAGTCTTAATCAGAAAAGCGATGCGACTTGTTATGATGGAGAATGAAGAAGGGTTTAAATACTATGCATTCCGACCTTGGATGGTGTATCAGGAAAGTAATGATGATTTGATAATCCTTCTAGCTACACATATTGTCGGGATAGGATTCCCTACAGATAGTCTACTAGTACAGTGGGATGAGGCAGTGGCTGATATGAAAGACATGCACACTGCACGTGAACAAGAATATGCTGAGAAACATGGTGACCCTGAGAACGGTCTATCCGCAACTGAAAAGATGGAATCACGTGCGGTAACCGCTAGTGATAAGATTGATGATTATATAGAGAGGATGAATAGTGATTCTGCTTCTAATAATGTTATCCAGTTTAACTCTAAAAAATTACATTAATGGAAAAGATTGGTGATGAGTATGTCTTTGTCAAGATGATTGATGACGAAGACATGAACACTAGGATAGTCAATAGAGTTTGTGATATTGGTGATGAGACTAGTCGTATGACTAATGTTAAGGCAGACTGTACGTTAGGTCAATTACATTGGGAGTACCCTGAGTTTACAAAACTAGCAGAGATTATCGAAGAGTTCTGTATAGAGTCTTCCTTAGAGATGAACATGGATAACAAGAACCATAGACATCGGGTGGGTATGCCTCTCTGGAATAACTTATATATACAATCACAGAAAGTAATTTCTATGTGGGGTACAAGATCAATAAGTGAAGAGGTTACTACACCTCACGACCATTGGCCTTGTACATGGGCATTCTGTTATTATATTGATCCACCTGAAGGGTGTTCAAATCTAGTCTTCCCAACACTAGGAAAAGAAATTCAAATTGAGAATGGTAAATTGGTTATCTTCCGAGGACATCTTATACATGAAGCGATATCCAAAGAGTTTGATGGTGACCGTTTTTGTATTGCAGGAACTGTAGTATTCAACCCTCCGCAGCAGTAAAGCTTATTATACAGTGAGTAACAACTTTTGTCAACCCTAAAAGTAAAAAATAAAATCGGATTCACCTGTAGCGCATTCGACCTGTTTCATGCGGGTCATGTTGCTATGCTTAAAGAAGCACGGTCTGTGTGTGACTACCTTATAGTAGGACTACAGACTGACCCCACCATAGATCGTCCTGACAAGAACAAACCCCTACAATCAATCGCTGAAAGATATTTGCAGGTTCAAGGGTGTAAGTATGTTGACGAGATAATCCCTTACGAGTCAGAAGAGGACTTGTTACGACTGATGCAGTTGGTTCAGTTTGATGTACGTATCATCGGTGAAGAGTACAGAGAAAAAGATTTCACTGGAAAGGATTATCAGCTTGACAATTACGTTGAAGTGTATTATAATAGTAGACATCACAATCTATCAAGTACTAATTTGAGACATAAAATCGGAATTAAAAATGACAACAACAATTACCCCAACCGTAAAGAAAGTTAAACCAAAAGACAAACCGCATTACGTAAACAATGCGATGTTCTCACAAGCAGTCGTGGATTATGTAACGACACTGAACGAGGCACGTGAGTCCTGTATTGAACAACCTAAAGTAACTGACTACATTGCTCAGTGTTTTCTCAAGATATGTGAAGGGTTGTCTCACAAGTCTAACTTTGTCCGTTACACCTATCGTGAAGAAATGGTGATGGATGCGGTAGAGAACTGTCTCAAAGCAATCGAGAACTACAACCTAGAAGCAGCGACCCGCACTGGTAAACCTAATGCGTTTGCATACTTCACCCAGATATCGTGGTTCGCATTCCTACGTAGGATTGAGAAAGAGAAGAAACAACAAGACATCAAGATGCGTTATATGGAACAGGCTGGTGTTGATATGTTTCTTGATAACGAACTCGGTGATGAACGATCTGGTCAGTATGCGTCTGCGTTTGTTGACTCACTCCGTATACGTATCGATGATGTTAAGGATAGGGATACCGAGTGGAAAGAGATTGTTAAGAAGGAACGTAAGAGACGTACCGTTAAGGCAGACTCAGACTTAACAAATTTTATAGTTGACTAATCATGTTTTCTGTGTTATACTATACACTAATAAATGAATAAAGGTTTTATATGAAGGTCGCCATTCTAAACGACACACACGCAGGGTGTCGCAATTCCTCTGACATTTTTATGGCATATCAGGAACGCTTCTATAGTGAAGTGTTCTTTCCATATCTGTTAGAGAATAATATTAAACATATCTTACACTTGGGTGATTACTACGATAACCGTAAGACAATCAACTTCAAGGCACTGCAACACAACCGTAAGATATTTCTAGAACCTATGCGTAAGCATGGTATTACTATGGATATAATTCCTGGCAATCATGACGTGTACTACAAGAACACCAATGAGTTGAACGCACTGAAGGAACTACAAGGTCACTACATGAATGAAGTGAACCTCGTAATGGAACCATGCGTCATTAACTACGGTGGAACTGATATGGCATTGATTCCTTGGATTAACCCTGAGAACGAAAAATCAACACTTGAGTTTCTAAAGAACACCAAAGCAACACTTGTGGGCGCCCACTTGGAACTGGCAGGTTTTGAGATGTCACGTGGTCAGGTATGTATGGACGGTATGGACAAGAGTGTGTTCGATAGATTCGAGACTGTTCTGACTGGCCACTTCCATGCCAAGTCTAGTATGGGTAACATCCATTACCTTGGTGCTCAGATGGAGTTCTTCTGGAACGACTGTGGTGACCCTAAACACTTCCATGTGCTTGATATGGAAACGAGAGAACTAACACCTGTTCGTAATCCGATTACTATCTTTGAGAAGATTTACTACGATCACGAGAACATGGCAAAGTTCCAAGACCTCTCTTATCTTGACAATAAGTTTGTGAAGGTTATCGTTACTAACAAGGGTGACGCATACGATTTCGAACGATTCATTGATCGGGTACAATCACAGAAGATTCATGAACTGAAGATTGCTGAAGACTTCAAAGAATTCACTGGTGAGAACGTTGCGGACACGGTGTCGGTCGAAGATACCGAACAGTTGGTAATCAACTACATTGACGCTGTTACTACTGACCTAGATAAGTCACGTATTAAACGAGAGGTGTCTAGTCTAATGACTGAAGCACAGAGTATGGAAATTGTATGAGTACTAAGAACGACATTACTGGAGATAGCATCCAGTCTAAAGTCCTTTCCGAGAAGGGTAGAGACAACTGGGATGCCATCTTTGGTAAGAAGGAAGAAGAAAAGAAGTCCTCGACATGGGAACACTATTGTATGGCTGAAGCAACCCTATTGGGTGTCGAGGCGGGTCAAGAGTGTAACTGGTGTGGACTTAGTGAATATGATTTTGATGAAGAGCTTGACTAAAATTAATAACTGTGGTATAATTACATCATGATAAAATTTCAGAAACTACGATTCAAAAACTTCCTGTCTACCGGCAACAACTTCACCGAGGTTGAGTTCGACAAGACCCCTACCACTCTGGTTATAGGACAGAACGGTGCGGGTAAGTCTACTATGTTGGATGCCCTGTCGTTTGGTCTGTTCGGTAAACCACACCGGAAGATATCCAAGGGTCAGTTGGTTAACACCATTAATGGTAAGGGTACTCTTGTAGAGGTAGAGTTCGGTATCGGTACACAGGCATATAAGATTGTGCGTGGTATCAAACCTAATCGATTCGAGATATGGGTTAACGATAACATGGTTAATCAAGATTCTCATGCCAAAGAGTATCAATCGATGCTTGAGAAGAACATCATCAAGTTGAACCACAAGTCTTTTCACCAGATTGTTGTACTGGGATCGTCATCCTTTGTACCGTTCATGCAGTTGGCTGGTGGTTCTAGACGTGAGGTAATCGAAGACCTACTCGACATCAATATGTTCAGTAAGATGAACTCTCTGTTAAAAGAGAAGGTGTCTATACTCAAAGACCAGATAGCAAACAACTCCCATCAACTAAATCTTGTTGATACCAAAATCAATGCACAGAAGAAGTATCTCCGTGACCTGAGTGCGATATCCTCGCAACAGAAGAAAGAGAAACTTGACAACATCAAACACTTACAGGAAAACATCCGCAAACTCAATAACTCTAATGAGTCACTTACCAATGCAATAACGACATACGAAGTTCTCGGTGACCAAGTTGATAAGAATACTGAGGAGTTGAATAAACTTAATGAGTTTGCCGCACAGTTTAAGGTACAACAGAAGCAAATCGTCAAGCAGGCAAAGTTCTACGAGAATACTGACTTGTGTCCTACGTGTGACCAAACGATTGACAAGAAGTTAAAAGAGTATCATCTCAATACGTGTAAGACCAAGGCGGGTACTATCGCATCTGCGTTGGAGATGCATTCTCTCCGTAAGGAACAACTTGACGCAAAGACCGCTGAGTTGAATCTCAAGTTGTCAGAGATTCGTGAATGGCAGTCTACTATTCGTGCAAACGCTCAGGAGATTGGCACACTCAACCGTAACATTGACGGACTCAATAGTGACATCACTCGTATTGATAATGAGAGTGGTGACCTGTCTGAAGCGAACTCTGAGTTAGAGACTCTACGTACCGACAAAGAAGAACTCCAAGACTCCAAGTATAAGCTGAACGAACAGGGTTCATACAACCAAGTCTATAGTGAGTTGTTAAAAGATACTGGTATCAAGACTAAGATTATTAAACAGTACCTCCCAGTCATCAACCAGTTGACTAACAAGTACTTACAGATTCTAGACTTCTTTGTACACTTTGACTTAGACGAGAGTTTCCAAGAGACTATCCGTTCACGTCATCGTGATGCCTTCTCTTACGATTCATTCAGTGAAGGTGAGAAGCAACGTATAGATTTGTCCCTACTATTCACGTGGAGACAGATTGCGAAGATGAAGAACAGTGTTGCGACCAATCTACTAATCCTTGACGAGACCTTTGACTCGTCTCTGGATGAGGACGGTATTGAAAACCTCATGAAGATTATATCAACATTGGGTGAGGATACCAACGTGTTTGTTATCTCCCACAAGAGTGAACTCGAAGATGCCGCATTCCAGCGCAAGATAGAGTTTGTAAAAGAGAAGAACTTTAGTAAAATTAAAGCTTGACAACCCGTGCATTATACTGTATAATTCACTTATATTATTAAATAAACCAGAGAGAAGTACATTATGGAACTATCCGACATCACCATGCAGGTTCTCAAGAACTATGCTACCATCAACCCTAACATCGTTATCACCGAAGGTAATACGATCAAGACTATTTCTGTTGCACGGAATGTCTTATCCAAAGCAGAACTCTCTGAGGAGTTTCCGCAATCATTTGGTATCTATGACCTGACAGAATTCTTAAACGTTCTGTCGTTGGTTGATCAACCCCGACTCAAGTTTGAGAAAGACTTTGTGACCGTGGGTGACTCGACTGGTCGTTCGTCTGTGAAGTACTTCTTCTCTGACCCTGAGATGTTAACCTCGCCCGGCAAGGACATCAATATGCCAGAAGCGGACGTTAAGTTTACCCTAGATACTGACACACTTGGTAAAGTGAAACGTGCCGCAGCTGCACTCGGTCATGACGAGATATCAATCGCCCCAACTCAAGGTGCAATTCGACTATCTGTTGTTGACAGTAAGGACGCGACAAGTAACACATTCTCTATTGACGTAGAGGGTACGTACCCCGAAGGAGTTGACTTCAACTTCATCATGAATGTTAGTAACCTAAAAGTTATTAACGAAGACTTTGAGGTTGGTATCAGTAAGAAACTTATCTCACAGTTTACTAGTAAACAATCTACGATTGAATACTTTATTGCACTTGAAAAATCATCTACTTACGGAGAATAAATGATGGCAAAACCCAACAAAGCAGAACGAGACCACACATCAATGTACGAACTGGGTAACCGAGTTGCCCGTTCATCAGTCGCGGTGATCGATACCGTAGTACAACGTGGTGGATTCAAGGGAGAAGAACTCTCTACCATTGGTCAATTACGTGACCAAGCAGTTCAGATTATCCAACTCTGTGAAGAGTATCAGTCTGAACAATCTGTTGACGAGTGAACAAAACTGGGGGTGATAAAACACCCCCTTTTTGCTTGACTTTTTGTTTCATATACTGTACAATGTACACTTAATGAAACACTTTATTACTTATATTATGGAGACACCATGTCCAAAGAATTCCTCTGGGTCGAGAAATATCGACCACACTCTGTCGCAGACACTATCCTCCAGTCTGACCTCAAGACTACCTTTCAAAAGATCGTAGACTCTGGTGAGATTCCCAACATGATGTTCACTGGTACGGCTGGTACTGGTAAGACCACAATCGCACGTGCAATATGTGACGAACTTGGTTTGGACTACATCGTTATTAACGGTTCCGAAGAAGGTAACATCGATACCCTACGTGGTAAGATCAAACAGTTTGCGTCCTCGGTATCCCTATCAGGCGGTTACAAGGTTGTAATCCTCGATGAGGCAGACTACCTTAACGCACAATCAACTCAACCCGCACTACGTGGTTTCATCGAAGAGTTCTCTCAGAACTGTCGATTCATCCTGACGTGCAACTTCAAGAACAAAGTAATCGAACCACTACACTCTCGTTGTGGTGTCATTGAGTTCAACACCTCCAAGAAAGAGATGGCAAAGTTGTGTGGTCAGTTCATGACCCGACTACAGACTATCCTTGATGGTGAGGGTGTGACTTACAATAACGAAGTCATTGCTGGATTGATTAAAAATTACGCACCAGACTGGAGACGTGTTCTTACTGAATCGCAACGTCATTCTATCTCTGGTAAATTGGACACTATAGTTATCAATAACGGACTTAATGCGAACTATAGCATCCTTTTCAAGTCCCTCAAGTCCAAGGACTTCAAGAAGATGCGTTCGTGGGTCGTGAACAATATGGATGTTGAACCAGCATCGGTCTTCCGTGGTATCTATGATTCTATGGAAGGTTCTGTACAACCCCAATCCATTCCACAACTGGTTCTAATCCTTGCTGACTACCAACACAAGAACGCTTTTGTAGCAGACCACGAACTAAACCTTGTTGCTTGTTTGACGGAATGTATGGCAAACGTAGAGTTTATATAAATAATGAGTGAGCTGAAGATGAGATTAATAAGAAACGCATTACAAACCCCAGACGGGACTATACTAGAGTCTACACATAGACATGACTATAAAGAATACACCGATGCCAATGGTAAGTACTACATGGTTGACGGTGGTCTGGATTACGTAAGACGTACCGTTCATACCGATCAAATTAATTTGTGTGAGTACGATGACGCACCACATGAACGTCAACGTAATATCCTCAAATGGGGTACATATGGTAAGGACGGTCTTCAGCAATTACATTACAAGACTATTGCAGAGATGGAGACCGCACATTTGGGGTCTGTTATTGCTCTTCGTGGTATATCTCCTATACTGCGAGAATGTATGGTTAACGAACTGGAGTGGAGAAAAGTAAATGACAATGCCGGATGAACGAAGAAGTGCTGTCTTACGCACCGAGAAGTTTCTTATTGACTTATTGAACCCCAAGATGACTCCTAAAGTCCCTAGTGATATTCGAAAACGTGCATACAGTTGTTTAAAACATTTCCCACGAGAGTATGATATGGAACGTGCCGCACACACTTCCCCCCAAATATTTGGTGAATGGGATGACTAAAAAGAACCCGAAGATTAGAATGAAGGGTGGTGCGGAGTACGATGCCCTCACATCGGCTAAACAATTCTATTGTTATTTGGCACGAAGTAAAGTTGCCAAACGTATTAAAAGAGGGTATAATAAGAGATTCCGTAGAGAAGGAAAACAAGAGAGTAAGAATGATGAGTGAACATACACCAGACAACTGGGTAGTGATTAAGTTTACCCAACAAGTAAAGAGTGGCAACACTGGATATGGTAGAACAGAAAAGGTGTTTTACAAAGTACTCGGTGGTTGGTCAGGTGGTTATCTCGATGGCGATTCATGGAGACTGAACAGTGGTATCGTTGACGTTGAAGAGACTACTGATTCATATATCTTTATTGGTGGTAGTGGTAGTCGTTACATATGTAACAAGACTCAGGAATGTCTGAGAATGAATACTGCCGGTATATGGAGACAAATGCAGGAAGCTAGTTCAGATACACTAGGTCAAGTTAAACTTGAACTGATGGAACCTGATAACGAAACCACTCGTAAGGATTGGAAGGCACTGCTAAGTGAATAAGTGGTGGAGAATCTGGGCAAAGAGTCTAGGCGAGAAAGTTGGAGAAACTGATAAACAAGCAAACACTATCGCAGCTATTCGTAGCATCTGGTGGTTTACTCACATGGCAACTTGTGTGGCAATCATTCTTAACGCAATAGCAAACCACGGTTGGAACTTAATAGGATTATGATTATGAATTATCAAAAAGATGTAGAAGATTTTATGGAATCAGGACAACAAGACTTTCCCGACTTCCAAGGTATGACGAGTAAACAAGCAAAACTGTATATGGATTTGATTACCGAAGAGTATAATGAGACGTGGAGAGCATTCAACGTTGATAAGGACATTGTAGAAGTCGCAGATGGACTTGCTGATATGGTGTGGGTTATCATGGGTATGGCATCTACTTTAGATATTCCCTTTGATAAGGTCTGGAACGAAGTGAAGGCATCGAATATGTCTAAGTTCGTTAACGGTAAAGTTGTTAAGAACTCAGACGGTAAGATTATGAAACCTTCAGGGTACTTCCGTCCTAACATTGGAGACATCCTCGCATGATAAAGTATCTACGTAACAGTGCTAAGATTGACGAGTGTCTGGAGACAGACCAGTACGGTAATAGAATACATAAGTCCACTGGGGACTATGTTATTGTTATCGAAGGTGATGGGAAACCTGTTTACAAACCTATGTCATTGACTAAGGTTGGTGGTGAATGGGTTCCTATGCAGATGGAACTAGACCTTGGATAAGTGGGATGTGGCACATCTAAAGGTCGCAGAGACCTATGCTGAATTATCAACAGCTAAACGTCTGAAAGTTGGTGCGGTTATTGTAAAAGATAATCGTATCATCTCTATAGGATACAACGGAATGCCGGCCGGTTGGACTAACGAATGTGAACACACTAATGGCGCATACGAACTAACAGCAACACTAGTCACTAAAAGGGAAGTTATTCATGCGGAATCGAACGCGATTACAAAGGTCGCAAAGTCAACGGAATCATCGGAGGGTGCAGTTCTATACACAACCTGTTCCCCCTGCCTCAACTGTGCAAAACTCATCCACCAAGCCGGAATCTCAAGGGTTGTTTACGGATACAAATATAAAGCAACCGAAGGATTGACTTTCCTTGAGAAGTGTGGTATAATTCTTGAAACGAACGATAAACCAGACCCTACTAATTTGCCTTGGCAACGGAACCTTATACCATGAATCCCTTTGATTATGTAAATGCGATTAACTATTCCAAGAAAGACATCATGCAGACTCGCGATGACGAGAAAGCATATAGTCCTTATATGGTCAATCGTTCATTGTCCTACTTTCAGGATACTGTTGTACTCGCTAATGAGATGAACAAGTATCACCACCTCGACTCACGTCTTCAATTTTCTTTTCTTATAAATATAGTTAGAAAGCGCAAACGCTTCTCTAAATGGGTAAAACCTGAATTGGAAAATGACCTTGAGTCGGTTAAAAGATATTATGGATACAGTAACGAAAAGGCACGTCAAGTGCTATCCCTATTATCACCTTCTCAAATTAAACTTATTAAAGAAAAGGTGAACAAAGGTGGAAGAAAGTAATTTAGTCGCATGGAGTCCAGTGCATATGTTAGAGATCACTCTAGCAGAACCTGACGATTTCCTCAAAGTACGTGAAACTCTGACCCGTATCGGTGTCGCATCACGCAAAGAACAGAAGTTATTTCAGTCCTGTCATATATTGCATAAACAGGGACGGTACTATATCGTCCACTTTAAAGAACTATTTATCCTTGATGGCAAGAAAGCAAACCTAGAGAAGACAGATGTAGAGAGACGTAATACTATTGCGACACTGCTATCAGACTGGGGACTTGTTGAGATACAGAACAAAGAAGTCGCGGTAGATTGCGCTCCACTTCGACAGATTAAGATCATCGGATTTAAAGAGAAAGACCAGTGGGAGTTGTGTCCCAAATATAATATTGGAAACAAATAAATGAGTCTGTTTGATGATAACATACAATCCATCCGTGATAAGAAACATTGGTGGGGTCGGATAGAAGATATAGTGGGGTATTCTTGGAATGACATAATGCCCCTCGTTGACTCTCATCCATCCAAGTTGTATGATTGGAACCGAGAGAAACAGAGACTCGGTATGAACTCGTTCCATATGCGTGACTCAGCTCCGCAGGTTGCCAAGGATATTGTTGCGGAGATGCACGAGTGTTTTGTAGAACCCGCACCAAAGAAGTTCGAATATGATAAGGGCGAACCCCACATCACAAACATTGCGTTCTGTGGATTCGGTCAGTTCTCCGGTTCGTATCCGAGACATAAAGACAGTATGGATGTATTCCTACTTCAAGTAATTCGTGAGTGTAAGATCACCATTGGTTACACCGAAGAACCAACGGATGCTGATGAAACTGTTGTTATGAAACCAGGCGACTGTGTATGGATTCCACGGGGAACGTGGCATAAACTGGAACCCTCGGTATCACGGGTTACGTTCTCGTTTGGTTTTGAGAGTGATAAAGATACCGATCCATCCTTGTTTGTGTAACAAAGTGATATGATATTTGGTTATAACCTCTATCAAGTAACATTACAATTATATATAATAGTGGAAGAATAATCTTCCAACAAACAATCTGGAGTAAAAAAGTTATGAAAACCCGCACATTCGGCCGAGCGGAAAGCCTCGGAAATGCGCTATTAAGTACGATAATTATAGTAACCTCTATTATTGCTATCGCACCAATATTATAGACTGAACTAGGGTGACTTAGTAGGTCACCCGAAATTTATTATGAGTACACTATGAAAGCATATATGATTACAGACCTGAACAACCCAACTTCCGTGAAATACTCGGAGATTGCTTTAGAGTCTTGGAAACAACAATCTCTTCTTGACATTGAAGTCATTCAGTGTTATACTCCCAGTACCATCTCAGAATTAGAACCCCTCTACAACTGGCAACCCCTCCTTCACGGAATGCAGAACGGTAAGATGAGTTCTCCGTCTGAACGTGCCGGTGACATATCGCACTGGCAGATGATACAAAAACGATCAAAGAGTATGGAACGATTCTATGTGATGGAACACGATTCATACCTAGAAGACCCTGATGAGTTTAAACGACAGTTTGATTTCACTATGGAACATGGATTAGACTACGCGAATCACGGACTGTTTATGTCTTGTTACTCGTTCTCTCGTAGATGTGCCATATACATGAATGACCTATTATTAAAACGAGGATTCCCCCTCAATGGTGGCCCTTATGGATGTGTTGAGAGACTTGTTAAGACTTACCTATCTAACAATAATGACAACAACCGACCATACACGTTTATGACTCATCATCCGAATACTGAGAATGTTAGTGTTGGTGCGACTGCCAAAGAACTGTATAAGGTATATAATAAAACGAGCGAAGATTCAATGTTTTCGAGGTCATCAACCCAAGTTATATCCAAGTCCTTCGGTATAACTCAAACACATGATGGGATGAATTCTAATCCTTGGGAAAGGCACAGAGAAAATACTTTTAAAGTTATTGATTGACATTACCAGTACACTAGTGTATAATGGTACTTCATTATGAGGATTAGTTATGAATTTTTACACATCTATTGACCGTTACGGTAGTACACTTCTTTATAGAGGATATAAGGATGGTGAACGAGTCAAGAAGCGCATCCCGTTTAAACCTACTATGTACGTGAGCTCACGTCAGAATAATAGTGGATGGTCTACCTTAGACGGCAAACCAGTCGATCCGATTGAGTTTGACACTATGCGAGAAGCAACAGAATTCTCCAAGCGTTACCAACACGTGGACAACTTCAAGGTTCACGGTCAGAATAATTTTATCTCACAGTTTATTGCAGAAGAGTTCCCGAACGACATTGAGTTTGATCGTGACCTCCCAGTAATTACAACTATCGATATCGAGGTTCAGTCTGATCAAGGGTTCCCTGAACCTGACAAAGCAGACTATCCAGTTACTGCAATCTGTACCAAATCTAATAAGGAAGACTTCTTCCGTGTCTGGGGTCTAGGTGACTATACCCAAGAAGAGGGTCGGGTCATCTACACCAAGTGTGATACTGAGTTGCAACTGCTAGACCAGTTCCTTACCTATTGGCAACATCACGGTGCACCAGATATCGTCACTGGTTGGAACTCTAAGCAGTTCGACATTCCCTATCTTGTTAACAGAACCAGAAAGGTTATCGGTGAAGAGTCTACCAAACGTTACTCTCCGTGGGGTGTTGTGTCTAGTCGTACCGTCCGTGGTAAGATGGGTATGAAAGATGTGGACACCTATGACCTGATGGGTATTGCTCAGTTGGATTACTATGACCTGTTCCGCAAGTTTACCTACAACACACTAGGTCAACAAGAGTCCTATCGTCTTGACCATATCGCACACGTGGTATTGGGTGAACGTAAACTCTCGTATGAAGAGCACGGTAACCTACACACACTATACAAGGAAGACCACCAGAAGTTCATCGACTATAACATCCGTGATGTTGAGTTGGTTGATATGTTCGAGGAGAAGCTTGGACTAATTACCCTTGCAATGACTATGGCATATCGTGGTGGTTGTAACTATGAGGAAGTGTTTGGTACGACCACTATCTGGGATACCATCATCTATCGTATTCTAAACCTACAGAAGATTGCAGTTCCTGCCAAGACCGAGAAACCCAAGGGTGACTTCGCTGGTGGTTATGTGAAAGACCCCCAAGTAGGTTCGCACGACTGGGTCACATCATTCGATTTGAACTCACTGTATCCAATGATTATTGTTCAATACAATATGTCACCTGAGACTGTGGTCGATGGTCTGGTGGATACTGATGTTCCCCGTATGATGGCAGGTGTTACTAACACTAGTGGCCCGTATGCGATTGCACCATCTGGTGTTCGTTTCACCAAAGAGAAAGAGGGTATCATCCCTAGTGTGATTCGACAGTACTATGCTGAACGTAAACAGATCAAACGTCAGATGTTGGACGCACAATCTGAGTACGAGGTGAACCCCACCAAAGAGTTGATGAACAAGATTGCGACACTTGACAACCAACAGATGTCTATCAAGATTCTTATGAACAGTCTCTATGGTGCGTTGGGTAATCGATGGTTCCGTTACTTTGACCAACGTGTTGCAGAGTCTATTACTCTCGCTGGACAGTTGTCTATCCTATGGGCAGAACGTGCGGTCAACAAGGAGATGAACACTCTGTTGAAGTCTGATAAGGACTATGTGATCGCAATCGATACCGATTCACTGTACATCAATATGAGTAAACTTGTCGAACAGTTCTCCCCCAAAGACCCTGTTAAGTTCCTTGACAAGATATGTCGTGAACACTTCGAACCTGTACTCACCAAGTCTTATGTCCAACTCGCTGACTATACCAATGCGTATGTCAACCGTATGGAGATGGGTCGTGAGGTTATTGCTGATCGTGGTATCTGGGTTGCTAAGAAGAGATACATACTGAACGTCCACAATAACGAGGGTGTCCAGTACGCAGAACCTAAGATGAAGATTATGGGTATCGAGGCAATCAAGTCTTCGACCCCACAGATTGTCCGCGAGAAGATGAAGGAGATGTTTCATATCATTGTTAATGGCACTGAGTCGGACACACAGAAGTACATTTCTACGTTTAAGTCCGAGTTTCGGAAGCTTCCCCCCGAAGACATTTCATTCCCCCGTGGTGTGAGTGACGTGAAGAAGTGGAGTGACCGTAAGACTATCTACAAGAAAGCGTGTCCTATCCATGTCCGTGGTGCTTTGTTGTATAACAAGTACACCAAGGGTATGCGACACGAGACTATCAAGAATGGTGAGAAGATCAAGTTCTGTTACCTCAAGGTTCCTAACCCAATCAAAGAGAACGTTATCTCGTACCCACAACGATTGCCTCGTGAGTTGAAACTGGAACGATTTGTTGACTATGACAAGATGTTTTCCAAGACCTTCACTGACCCACTCGAACCAATCTTGGATGCGGTTGGTTGGACTGCTGAACCAAGTTCGTCCCTTGACGAGTTCTTTGGATAGGAGTGGTGTAATGGGACAAATAACGCTTGACAATACGTGATAGGAGTAGTATAATAGGACAATGAAATATTCACTTACTATATTTAAAAATACGTTTGACAACCAAACACATCGTGGTATGATCCTCGATTCGTGGGACGGTGTCGAGAAACTACTTCGTGATTTGTATAAACAGGAGGGTAAGAAAGGTGGTAGAAATTCTAGTGTGCTTATTAGTCCTGCTCGTTATTTTCCCGACTCTACTAGGTCTAATAAGAATGTTGATATATGGGGTGGTTGGGCTTGTCTTGATGTCGATGATTATGTTGTACATCCTCATCCCACTCGCAGTCCTGTTGAGTGCTTGACTATACAGTTAGCAGAAGCGTTTGGTCGTTTCCACTATGTGTGTTATAATACTGCGTCATCCAGAGAAGAGAAACCTAAGTTCCGTCTCGTATTCCCATTAACAAGACAGGTGGCTAGTAAAGAACTTCCGCACTTCTGGTTTGCGATGAACAAACAGTTTGATGGACTTGGCGACAAGCAGACCAAAGACCTGTCACGGATGTACTACGTCCCTGCACAGTATCCAGATGCGTACAGTTTTATCTTCACCAATGAGGGTGTGCATCTTGACCCTGATATGTTGATGGACAAGTATTCGTTTATCGAAACGTCTGGTAAGACCTTTATGGAAAGACTACCACTTGAGTTGCAACAGGCAGTAATGCAACACCGTAAGGATGCGTTAGAAACAACTGACATCACATGGAGTGGTTATCGAGACTGTCCGTTCTTCCCTAAACGTATGGGGGTTGAGTATCAGACTATCAGTGAGACTGGTTGGTACAGTAAGATGTATGCGATAATGATTGCGACTGCGGGTAATGCATATAAGCGGGGGTATCCAATATCTTCTATTCAAATTGCACAGATGTGTTCTGAGTTAGACCTTGAGACTGGCAACTGGTATAAGAATCGGCCCTTGGATAAGGAAGCAGACCGTGCACTAGAATACATCTATAGGAATGGATAATGGAAGTAAATAACTATCTAGCATTTCCTACGGTCATTTCTCGTACAAAGTGTGTGGTCTCGGAACAAGAGAAAGACCAATGGTTTGACTTGTATTTAAAACACTCTAATAGTGATGGTCAGTCTCACGACTTTGTTGGTTTTGAATCTGTACAGACCGATGAGTTGTTTCGTGATCTTTTTATGGACAGATTGAAGAGTGGTGTTGACGAGTATCTCCGTCATCTTAGAATACGTCAAGACAAACTAGATATTCAACTGACCAAATGTTTCTTCAATGTTACTGACCAGAACGGGATCAACTTACACGATCACGCAGAGAATCATATATCGTTTACATACTACCCTCACATTGCTGATGGTAAAGAAAGAAACATCAATTTTCAATATCCACATAGGGCACAACCTAACGAACCGTATGAACATTTCTTTGAATGTCACGGTAACCCTAACAACAAAGTAGATTCTTTTCCTATATCAGAGGGGGTGTTGTACATATTCCCCTCAAGTTTATTCCATGATATAGAAACGAGAAAGGGAGATAGTGGGGGTGTGGTACAACCGTTTAAGGACAAGGAGTCTTTGCGGAATAGTAGGTTTTGTGTAGCAGGTGATTTACTATACACAAGGAAGATCGGTGTGACGAAATACGAGAGAGTATTATCTAATCCTAAACTTTGGAGGACGGTATGATAAGACTATATAATGTACTAACTACGGAGTAAGTGATGAAAATTTTAATAACGGGTGCGGCAGGATTCATTGGTAGTCATTTATCAAACACCCTATTGGACGATGGGTTTGATGTCATTGGGTTGGACAACTTCAATGACTATTATGACCCTACCCTAAAACATGACCGCATAGCATACTTTGGTCATCATGTTGTGGAGTGTGACCTAAAAGACTTCGATGACCTTGATATAGTCTTTAACGAATATCAACCAGATATTGTCATTCACCTCGCTGCACGTGCGGGTGTACGTGACTCGGTCGGTAACGAACAACTATATCATAATGATAACATCATTGCTACACAGAATCTTATTCAAGTGTGTAAGATGTATAATGTCGCAAAGGTGATATATGCGTCAACTAGTTCAGTCTACGGTGGTACACCTATCCCTGATACTGGTTGGACTGAGGACGAGGTTACTGGTCACCAGTTGAACCCATACGCATACACCAAGTATTGTAACGAATGTCAGTTTAAAATCTCTGGTTTAAACACTGTTGGACTAAGATTCTTTACTGTATATGGCCCTTGGGGTAGACCTGATATGGCACTATATCAGTTCACCGACAAAATTGCGGTAGGTGAACAGATTCAAGCATTCAACTATGGTAAGATGAAACGAGACTTTACATATATCGGTGACATCATCGAAGGTATTAAACTTGTATTATTCTCTGAAATTGAGTCTGGTGAGATATTTAATATTGGTAGAGGAAAACAGGTAGAGTTGATGCACTTCATCGACAGTATAAGTAAAGAGGTTGGGGTAAAGGCAGACATACTTCTTGCGCCCCGACATCCTGCTGATACTTTAGAGACTTGGAGTGACACATCTAAATTGCGAAAACTGGGTTATGAACCTAAAGTGAACATAGAACAGGGTGTAGCTGCCTTTGTTAGATGGTTCAAAAACTATTATGGAAACGGAGAGATTAAATGAGTAATGTGACAGAAGGTGATTTTAACACCAACAACGACCCAGAAGTGACTGGACAATTAGTACAAGAACTAGACGAGAACGGAGAATATCCTAAGTTGCGAATGGGTATTGTGGGACACGGATTCGTGGGACAAGCAGTGGACTATGCCTTCACTCATAGAGACATCGAGAAGTTCTATGTAGACCCTAAACACGGAACGACCATTGATGACCTATTGGATTGGAAACCGAATGTGACATTCGTTTGTGCACCAACACCAATGGCAGAGAGTGGGTTTATTGATGCGTCTATTGTAGAAGATGCCGTACTGAAGTTACTGGAACACACTGAAGGTGGTGTTGTTGTTAAATCAACTATCACACCAGACATTGTTGACCGTTTGTATTCTTCGGTATTTGAGGAAGATGTTAAACGTCTGACTATCAACCCTGAGTTCCTGACTGAGTCTGCTAATAAAGAAGCATTCGTAATGGCAAAGTATCACGTAATCGGTGGCCACCCCGATGCCGCACAGGGTCTCGCACAGTTGTATGAAGTGTACAGTCTATGTACCGCAACTGAGTTTCTCTTCTGTAGTGGTTCAGAAGCAGCGTTTATTAAGTATGGAGTGAACTCATACCTTGCGACCAAGGTTACCTTCTTCAACCAATTATTCGATTCGATTGAGAAGTTTGGTTGTAACTTTCCAACAATTGTCAATGCTATTGGTAAAGACCCCCGTATCGGTTTAGGTCACACGAGAGTGCCCGGCTATGATGGTAAACGTGGATTTGGTGGTGCTTGTTTCCCCAAGGATACAAAAGCATTTACCTTGTTTGATAAAGATTTGACATTGATTGATAAGTGTGTTACTATCAATAACGAATACAGAAAACCATATGAGTTGGACTCTCGCGAACAATCTAATAATATTAGTTACGGGAAAACACTTGACAATAAAGAATAATTGTGTTATAATTATGAATACAAAAACAGATATAGGTGAAGTAGTATGAGTAGTATGATGGACAAACTAAAGAAGAATAGTAAAATCAAGACCGCAGAAGTGTTGTCTGAAAGTAAGTTCTTCACGGAAAAAGATATGGTAACGACCGATGTTCCGATGGTGAATGTCGCGTTAGCCGGAAGTATTGACGGTGGTGTCACGCCAGGATTAACAGTCCTAGCAGGCCCTAGTAAGCACTTCAAGACCTCGTTCGCACTGCTTATGGCAGGTGCGTATCTGAGAGCGAAGAAGGACGCTGTGTTGTTGTTCTATGATAGTGAGTTTGGTAGTCCCCAATCTTACTTTGAACAATTTGGGATCGACACCTCACGGGTGTTACATACGCCCATCACCAATGTTGAAGAGTTAAAGTTTGACTTAGTAGGTCAGCTTGAGAACATCGACAGAAAAGATGACGTTATAATCGTTATCGATTCAATTGGTAACCTTGCATCTAAGAAAGAACTTCAAGATGCAATCGATGAGAAGTCCGTGGCAGATATGTCCCGTGCTAAAGCATTGAAGGGTCTGTTCAGGATGTGTACTCCATATCTTGCAATGAAGAATATCCCTATGCTTGCCGTCAACCACACATATAAGGAAATTGGACTATTCCCTAAAGACATCGTAGGTGGTGGTACTGGTATTTACTACAGTGCAGATAACATCTGGATTCTGGGAAGACAACAAGATAAGGTTGGTACAGAGATTAAAGGTTACCGCTTTATAATCAACGTGGAGAAATCTCGTTATGTTAAAGAGAAATCTAAAATCCCCATCACAGTATCGTGGGACGGTGGTATCGCGAAGTATAGCGGTATGCTTGATGTGGCTGTCGCTGGTGGTTATGTTGCTAAGCCTTCTAACGGTTGGTATTGCGCTGTTGATAGGAATACTGGTGAACTTATGCAACCAAAAGTTAGGGAGAAGGATACGATGCAAGAAGAGTTCTGGAAACCAATCTTCGCATCAACCGACCTCGCAGACTTTATCAAGTCGCAGTACTCAATCGGAAAAGCACAACTAGTTGACATGGAAGAGATAGTAAATGCAGTCGATGAATGATATTGAAACTATCCTGAGTGAAGACGTTCATTATAAGATTATCCCAGCCGATAACCCTCACGGGTGGGATATTCGTCTCTTGGAAGAACACCCTGAGACTGTAATAGCGTTTGACGTGATAGAACTAGTCGAAGGTAAGGAAGAGATTAGTTTTAACTTTAGAATTGTTTCTACCCCAGATACAGATTTAACTGTTGATGACTTGACTCTTCAGGAGTATTGTGGTAGAATACTTACTAGTTTACTGCAAGTTGCGGTAAGTGATGGTACACTGGTTGCACAAGATATTAAGACTGGTGACATAATGGCAACAGAACACATTCATGAACAGGAGTCACTATATAATGAACATCAATCTGGAACAGACGATTCTGAGGAATCTACTAACGAATGACCCCTATATGCGGAAGGTCGGTGCGTTTCTATCGCCCGACTACTTCCAAGGCGTATACAAGGGACTCTTCAAGGAAGTAACCAAGTTTGTTGCAAAGTATAACAAACTACCTTCACTTGAAGCATTCAAGATCGAAATGGATGAGAGTGCCGCCTCGATGGGTGATGAAAACTATCGAGGTGCGGCAGACTTGCTCCAAGACCTTTTCCAACCCGAACCTGAGAACCTTGAGTGGTTAGTTGAACGTACTGAGAAGTGGTGTCAAGACCGTGCAGTATTCAATGCAGTGATGGAGTCTATCTCTATCATTGATGGTAAACACGCAACCCTACAGAAGAACGCAATCCCTGATGTCTTATCCAAGGCACTGGGTGTTACGTTCGATACTAACATTGGTCACGATTACCTTGCGGATGTCGAAGGTCGTTATGCCTTCTATCACGAACAAGAAGAACGTGTTTCCTTTGACCTTGATATGTTCAATCAGATTACCAAAGGTGGTCTAACAAACAAATCACTCAACATTGCCCTTGCGGGTACTGGTGTTGGTAAGTCACTCTTCATGTGTCACATGGCTGCATCTGCCCTCTCCCAAGGACGGAACGCACTGTACATCACTATGGAAATGGCAGAAGAACGTATTGCAGAACGTATTGATGCGAATCTACTGAACGTAGATATCAGTCAGTTGGAGAATCTATCTAAGGATATGTTCACCGACAAGGTACGTCAAGTTGCGTCCAAGACCCTAGGTAAACTTATCATTAAAGAATACCCGACTGGACAGGCAAACACCTCTCACTTCCGTGCGTTACTTAACGAGATGAAGTTGAAGAAGAACTTTGTCCCTGAGATTATCTTTGTTGATTACCTGAACATCTGTTCGTCATCTCGTATGAAAGGTATGGGTGGTGCGATTAACTCTTATTCTTATATCAAGAGTATTGCAGAAGAGTTACGTGGACTCGCAGTAGAGTTCAATGTACCCATCATGTCTGCTACCCAGACTACACGTTCAGGTTACGGTAATGATGATGTTGGTCTAGAGGATACATCCGAGTCGTTCGGTCTACCCGCTACCGCTGACCTGATGTTCGCACTCATCACTAATGATGAACTAAATAACCTAGGTAAGATTATGGTTAAACAGTTGAAGAATCGTTACAATGATGCGACTGGTGCAAACCAGAAGTTCACCATTAAGGTTGACCGTAGTAAGATGCGATTGTCTGATGATGATGACGAAATGATGATTCCCCATGACCCCGATAAGGGTTGGGATGATAAACCAGTCTTTGATAATACCTCTAGTGGACAGAGAATTAAATCAGAGAACTTTAAAAACTTTAAGATGGGGTAAAAGATGGATATTCAATATGGTTGGCCCCTATTCACCTTGTTCTTAATGTTCGTTTCTTTTTGGTACGGAAAGGTGGTAGGGTTCGGATATGGTCAAGACGAGGGGTTCACGTATGGGTGTGAACAGGGTGCACAAGCAACCGCAAAGGTTCTCATAAAATATATGAGAGCCGAACATGATTTAGTAATTGATGACGCAACCGAATTAGCGATAATAAATAATATTAATATAGAGGAAATTGAATATGATGATTAACAAACTATCCCCGCAAGACCAAAAGAAAGTCGTTGGTGCAATCAAAGAGTTGTCTGATAGCATGACTCGTATCGATGCAGAGAAAGACTTAATTAAGGACATCGTACAGGTGACCTTCGAGAACCACGAGATTGATAAGAAGCACATCCGCAAACTGGCATCAATCTACCATAAAGCAAATATGGATGAAGTGCGAACTGAGTTTGATGACCTAGAGTCATTGTACGAAACATTATTTAGTACGGGGAAGTAGTATGAGTCAGGTAAGTCTAATAGCACTGAGTAGTCCGTCTGCGATTACTGATTGTCACACCGCTGGCGAACTCGTGGCATATACGGCAAGGGTCAGTAATCCAGCTAACCAGTCTAACAAGAAGACCGCACCCAAACTACTGAGTTACCTGATGAAAGAGAATCATTGGTCACCCTTTGAGATGGTGCATATGACTATGGAAATCAAAACGACTCGTGATATTGCACGACAGATTCTACGTCACCGCTCGTTCTCATTCCAAGAGTTTTCTCAACGGTATGCGGTAAGTGAGAACATCGATGTAGTACGTGAAGCACGTCTACAGGACGAGACGAACCGTCAGAACTCGGTTGTAACGGATGACCAACACATTAAGAGTGAATGGGGTCGAGCACAGGCAAGAGTCCGTAACTTCGCGAAGAAAGAGTATAAGGACGCACTCAAGATGGGTATCGCAAAGGAACAGGCACGTGCGTTGTTACCCGAAGGTTTGACCGAGACAACCTTGTATATGGCAGGTAGTCTACGTAGTTGGATTCACTACTGTGACCTGAGACGTGCGAACGGTACGCAGAAGGAACATATGATTGTTGCGGAACAGTGTTGGGATATTATCGGCACACACTTCCCCGACATAATAAGTGTATACAATGACTGAGATAGTTATCAGGAACGAGGGTCTACTACAGACCCTCAATGATACTGTAGAGATGTTCCTAGAACATAGGGAACTTATGACAGAACTGTCGGACAATCTACAACGTGACGTTCCTGTTGAGGAATGGGAGAAGTTCTGTAAGGAAGATTACCTACACGAGATGATCGTTACAGGTGTAGATCATGCGGGGTTTCCTGAGACTGGTTACGGTTTTCAGGTCGCACAAGGTGTTAAACAAAGACCTGATGTGTTCACACCACTTAAACATTGGACAAAGAATGAACTCCCCATGATGTTTGGTGCGAGGTCTAACTCATTGACATCCTACTATCCACCCAATGGATTTGTGGGGTGGCATACCAACTGGAACGCATCCGCATACCAAATCATCATAACGTGGAGTGAGAATGGTGATGGCTACTTCTCTTATTATGATAAAGAGACTGATACTATCATCACTGAACAAGACGTTAAAGGGTGGCAAGCACGATGGTATAGGTTTGGTCGTTATGATGAACCGCAACATCACTGTTGGCATACCGCATGGACAAACTCCCCACGATTCACACTCGCGTTTAAGTTTCCCTATAATAACGTTAACGAAGATTCGGCATTACTGGCATTAAAAGATTTCGTAGAAGAGTTGGAAACCGCTTGACAATGGTCAGACCTTCTGTTATAATTACCTAAATACAATTAAACTGAGAGAAATAATGAAACCACAAATTGATTACAAATATAGTGAACACCACGCAATTAAGGAATTGACCGATTACATTGACGGTACGTATGGTGAACACTACTCGAAGAATAAGTTTCAGGCGACTGAGTTTATTATTGATGGTGGCCACGGTGATGGTTTCTGTATCGGAAACATCATGAAGTATGCACAACGTTACGGTAATAAGAACGGTTTTAACCGCATAGATATAATGAAGGTATTACATTATGCCATCATCCAACTCCACGTACACGACCACGAGAATCGATAATTATGAGTGATTTATTATTTTATATTAAGTGGGGAATAATCGGGTTTGTAATCGGTTGGCCCATTGGTTACGCAATAGGAACATATATTTTATGAAAGATAGAGTAGTGATTACTGGTGTTGGTTTGGTGGACACACTCGGAACATATCCAATGGAGTGTTTTGAGAACATGATCAGTGATCACTATGAACACCCAGTTGATTTTAAGACAGATATAGAGTCTCTCAAAGGATTGGTGTGTTTCAAGTCACGTGATGTGAACTATACGATTCCAGATGGTATTCGTAAACCAGTCTTCGGTTCTCTATCAACAGCATCTAAAAACGCTCTTCATGTTGTACAACAGGCAATGGGAGATATCGACAGTACCGATGTCGCGGTTGTATTCAGTTCGATTGCAGGAAAGGAAGGTGTTAGGAATACAGACTTCTGTAATAAGATGGAGGGTGGTAAACGACTATCCCCCCGAACTGCTGTACAGTATCTGAGGGACTTCTCCGCAGGGGTAATCAGTCAGACATTCGACTTCCGTGGTGCGTGTGTCAGTATGGATGCCGCTTGTGCGACTGGACTGTACTCTATTGATTATGCAATACACCTACTGGACACACATAGGTTTGTTATTGTTGGTGGGACAGATAATCCTGCTATGGATGATAATATGTTCATCTTCAGTCAGTTGGGTGCGCTTGGCACTGCGTCAAAACCCTTTGATAAGAAACGTGATGGGTTCGTCATGGGCGAAGGTGCGGGTGCCTTGTTATTAGAGAAAGAGTCTGAAGCACGGTTACGTGGCGCAAACATCATTGGGTACATTAACACTGTGTCTCACCATTCAGATGGTGCACTTGGTGCACCTACTGCACCAGACCCAAACAGTACGGGATCAATTGCGTCCATGACATCTGTCACCCAGAATATAGTTGGGGATGTTGCCTTTGTTAACGCACATGGTACATCAACACCAATGGGAGATGACCTAGAGTACAATGCGATTCAGGAAGTCTTACCCAAAGTTCCGGTGATTAGTTTCAAGTCAAAGATTGGACACTCTCTTGCGGCCAGTGGTATCAATGAAACAATCTATAGTCTGTTGTGTCTCTATAACGGGGTTATACCGAAGAACTTTAATATAGATGAGTGTGACCATGAGTTTGTTTATAAATACAAGCATCGATTGACAAGTAAAATTGCTGTGAAGAACTCGTTCGCATTTAGTGGAAGGTCTTCGTCACTAGTTCTGGAGGTAGAATGATAACTGAATATCTAGGTAAAAACAGTGGGTACGTACATACAATATTTTATATAACGTGTGTACTCTTTACTGTGTTGTGGGTGCCGACATTATCAGTTGTCGAGTTCTTAGTCTGGTTTGTCGGTGCTCATACTTTTGTCGGATATCTAGTCTCTGCTTTCCAACATCGATACTGTGCACATAAGAGTTGGCAACCGTCAAGGTTCGTTGAAATTCTCAGTGTTTTCCTGTGTGCCGGATTCGTGTTGATACCGAATATGGGATGGGCATCTGTTCACAAAAATCACCACAGATACACCGATACCGAGAAAGACCCACATGGTAATGTGCATAGTGTCTGGGATAACTTCATGGCGTTCAACATTGCCCCCTCGAAACATGGTTGGCCTCGATGGATGTTCCGTGACCTACTGTACCTTTACCAATTAAAATACTATTGGGAAATTGCGATCCTCTTTGGGGCATTGATGTTTGTGATTGGTATTGGTGAACTATGGTTATCGACTATTGCTGTTGCATACATCTTCCAAGTCACTCTCAATATTGTAGGTCACCCAAATAGAAGTCCTGCTAATAGACCGTGGTTGGGACTATTATACAGTGGTGAACTATACCACAAGAACCACCATGATAACCCCAGTCTATCTAGGTTTGGTTTGATCGATGTTCCATACCTTTTATTCATAAAGTTCTTAGATACCAAGAAATAACGCTTGACAAGTGATGCATAATCTGATATAATACTTGTATTGATAATGAGAAGAGAGATTGTTATGGTGTATTTAATCGTTGGTGGTTTGATGATGATGTTTGGTGTTGGTGGAATGGAGACTAACATGGATGCCTCGTTCCCTTTGGTCGAGTTTTTTGTTGCGTTGGTTGGTGTTCCTGTAGCGTTACACGGTGCAATGAAACTTAATATGGAAGAATAACTATGAGCAAGATGGGAACGTTTGTTTTACAAGTACAAGAGGTCGTTGAGAACAACGCCTTTCAAAGTTTTGATGTCGTAACGGATGCACTGGCAATGGAGTTTGCTGATACAGAACTGTTCGATTTCGCAAAAGAGATCGCTTATCAACAGTACGAAGAGATTCGTTCAGATATGGAGTCTTATAGTGAAAACCAAAACAACCAAGAAAGGTAGTAATAAGAACCCTGTAGCAAAGAACATGGAGAAGTTCAATCGACCTGTTACCCACGTTGATAAGAAGAAAGCATCTAAGATCAAGGGTCTCGATGTAGACAAAGTGTGGTTTGACGATTAATCCCCTCTAAATCGACTACTCAGTCGATTTTTTTTAATAAAATTTACGTTTAAAACTTCAACTTGTATAAATAACAACATGGATATACTAACCCTCATTTCAGAATTGGGGTTTCCTATTGCATCTGCCTTAATAGGTGGTTTCTTTATGTTTCTGACACTAAAGTATATTATGGATGGTGTGATAGGTCAGGTGAAATCCCTCAAAGGGATCGTAGGTAGCCTTGATAATCGTGTCAAAACTATGAATCATGATATGATTCGTATGGATACTACTATGTGTGTTGTTCTGGGAATAAGACCAGACCTCAATCGTATTAGTCGTGCAGACGGTAAGAACGATGCGAGGAGAGATTAATGATCGATCCAGTATCCGCAGTAATGACAGCAACTGCCGCATTCAATGGTATTAAGAAATTAGTAGAACGTGGTCAAGACATGGAACACACGTTTACACAGATTGGCAAGTGGTACGGTGCCGTTAGTGATTTTAACGAAGCGAAGAGACAGGCGGAGAACCCTCCACTCTTTCGTAAGTTGATCAACAAGTCTTCGGTAGAAGAAGAAGCAATGAACATCTTCATCTCTAACAAGAAGATTAAAGAACAAGAGACCCAGTTGCGTGAACTCTTACTCTATTCCTATGGCCCCAGTGCATATCAGGAATTAACTCAGTTACGGAGAGACATCCGAGAGAAGAGGGAAAGGGACGTGTATGCACAAGCGAGGAAACGGAAGTCACTCTTCTGGAACGCCCTTGGTTGGACATCAGTACTGGTGTTAGGTTATGGATTCTTCATAGTATTTAAACTCATATATTCGAATATCCCGTAATGGATGTTGTATCAGTAGTTAACGATTTCGGTTTTCCGATAGTTGCGGCTGTCGGTATGCTTTATATGATTTACTTTGTGTGGAAGACCATTACAAACGAAGTCGAAAAGAACTTGTCCGAAACAATGACGGTGTTGATAGGTCTCATTGACCGTATCAGGATGTTGGATAATGATATAATTAGATTGCAACAGAAGTTAGACACCGCAATCGAAATGAGGAGAAAAACAGATGAAGAAGAGATATAGTTGGATACAACTCTTTGAGGGTACGTCACTGACAGTTGCGATGATTCTGATGATGTTGATAATCACAGAAGTATCAGTTGCCGCACCCATAGAGCACAAATTCAAATCTCCTTCCTTCAGTGGTATTAATCAGTCTAGTCACTATTTGACGATAGAGAACCAAGAGACCTCTAGGAAACAGGCGATAAAACAAGAGATTGAAGACCTCCAAGAACAACTGGAGAGGGACGCAGAGAATACTACTCTAGCAAAATTTATTAGGAATGTGGAATCACGTATTTACTCTACACTATCCAGACAGATCGTTGACGGTATGTTCGGAGAGAACCCAAGCGACACGGGTTCGTTTAACATCGAAGGTACGGGCATATCATACGTTACAGACGGTGATAACGTAATATTAACAATAACAGACGAGAACGGTAATGTCACGACTATTACTATTCCCCTTGGTGATTTTGGTATCTAGTTGTGCCAGTCTCGGAGGAGGTAATTTCGAGATACCAAGTGTGGAAGAACCGAAAGTACAACTTACTCTGTTACAGAAAGAGTTAAAGAATGTTTCGGAACCGACTAGGAAACCCACGGTGGCAGTGTATGAATTCACTGACCAGACGGGACAGAAGAGACAGAACAGTAGTGGCGGAACCTCATTCAGTTCTGCGGTTACTCAGGCACCCAATGTATATTTGATAAGAGCGTTGACACGTGCATCCAACGGAAACTTCTTCCGAGTGGTTGACCGTCAAATTATTGACCATGTGACGAGGGAACGACAGTTAATCCGTCAAACCCGACAATCATACGAGGGAAACGACTCTCAGAAGCTGCCAGCACTCACTTTTGCTGGTATGATTATTGCAGGAGGTATAGTAGGGTACGATACCTCTGTTGACACAGGCGGAGCTGGTGCTAGATATCTTGGCATCGGTACTTCCCGTGAATATAGTAGAGACACTGTGACTATCAATATTCGATTAGTGTCTGTGGCAACAGGTGAGGTTTTACTTGATGTGATATCAAGCAAGACCATACTCTCCACCGCTTTTGGCGGAGATGTGTTTAAATTTATCGAACAGGGTACTGAACTGGTTGAGATTGAATCGGGCAGTACAAAAAACGAATCCGTTTCCATTGCAACACAAAGGGCGATAGAAGCGGGAGTCTTGGAACTTATACTGAGAGGAAGTAAGTATGGTTTCTGGACGCTTAATGGAGAGAAGTAAAATGAACGCAAAGCAAACGGGTGCGATTCCTATGTTCGCTATGATGTTCGTGATTGGTGCTGTGTATGCAGACAATGAAATATATATTGATCAAGTAGGAAGTAGTACTGCTATCGAGATTATTCAAGATGGCAGTGGTAACAAAATAGGTGGCGGACTCACTGATGAAACAAAGATGTTACTCAGTGGTGACGATATGGACATTAACTTAAACTTCAGTGGTTCTACGAACAACTTGATTGGTTCCGTGATTGGTTCTAATTCGGTACTAGACGTAGACGTGACAGGGTCAGGTAACGACCTGTTCTTTGATGTTGATAAAGATAATGCCTATGGCGCTACAGGCGGGAACTATCTTGTATCTATCACTGGTGGTAACAACGCAGTGGACTTTGATTTTGGTTCACTTGATACCGCAAACGATACGGACTTTGACTTTATATTGGACGGTGATTTTAACACTGGCGATATAAACGTAGATGCATCTAGTCTTACATTCAACATGGATGTGATATCAGATAATTCCAATCTAGATTATTCGGCAACTGGTTATGATGGCCATCAGTTTATATTGACTGGTACAGGAAACTATTGGGACATTGATGTTGTCCAAGAGTCTACTCTACAGTCTGATTCTTTGGAGTTAAATTATGATGGTTCAGGAACAAGCACGACTGATGCTACTATTTGTATTGTTCAGTCTGACGGTGGTTTCGTCAACACTTGCGGCCAGTAATGACGTAGGTTTGGTTGACCGAGCAGTTGGATGGAGACAGATAGTAAGGAATGAACAACCCTTAGAACCCAATAAGGGTGAAGAGGTGATATCTAAGGACGACCTTCGCACAGGTGAGGGTCGTCTACAGGTACGATTCAGAGATGACAGTAAATTAAGAATGACCGAACACACACGTATTGTGATTGATAATATGGTGTTCGATGATGACCCAAGCAAGTCTGCCTTGGCGATGACGTTTGCCCAAGGTACTGCGAGATTCATATCTGGTCAGTTGGGTAAGGTAGACAAAGAGAATATCAGACTCAAGACCCCTACCGCATCTATCGGTATCAGGGGTACAGACTTCACAGTAACCGTTGATGAGTTCGGTAAGACGCTCGTGGTACTTTTGCCAGACGTTAACGGAATCTCTTCGGGTGAGATTATTGTTTCGACAATGACAGGTGAAGTCACACTCAACAAACCTTTCCAGTCTACCACAGTAGACGTGATGGAGAACCCCCCTAGTGCGCCAGCAATCCTAGACCTTACTCTGGATATGTTGAACAACATTATGATTATCAATCCCCCTAAAGAGAAACAGTCTAAAGAAGACTTCATGGATACTATAAACGCATCCAAGGGCATTAGTTCGTTAGACGTGGACTTTCTTAACGAAGACTTGTTACAAGAAGAAGAACTTGGGAAAGACTATCTGGAATTTAATGAACTCGACATCAACTACTTGGACGTTGACTTGTTAGAAGACCTACTGGATAATTTCGATTCTTTGGGAGAGGACGTGTTGCAAGAACAACAGTCTAGTGGCGACTTACGTATCGAAGGTACTGAAGAAGGGTTCGACCCAGTCACACAGGTTGCCACTATAGTAGAGGGCGACAAGGTGACGATACGCAGAGAGGTGAATGACAAGGTGTCTATCACGGTGGACAAGTCAGCTGCGACAGTTATAAGTATAGAGCAGGACGGTAAGGAACTAGAGACAATCAAACTTAATGGTATCGACAACTTGATAAGTATAGTACAATGAAGACATGGCACGTATTCGTAACACTTGCGATACTGGTGGGACTGAGGTTACTTGACCCGTTCCTATTGGAGAGTACTCGACTGTCATTCTTTGACTCATTACAACGTGGTCAAGAGACCCAACTGTCCGAACAGATTGTCCTTGTTGATATTGACGAGGAGACTCTGGCAAAGTTTGGTCAGTATCCAATCCCCCGTAAGGTAATGGCCGATGAGATTGATAAGATAGAAGGTAGTCTTATTGCGTTCAACATTCTGTTCAGTGAACCTGACAGGGCGGGTGGAGACGAATACTTTGCGGACATCCTATCGTGGAAGAATACAGTAGTTGCCATTGCACCGTCCAACAGAACCAACACAGACTACAGACCACCCCGTATTGGAACCGCAACGTTCGGTGACAGAGATGCCGAAGACTTCCGACCTTTGGTGGAAGGTATGCTTTTTGCACAACCAGTGATACATGAAGCGGCACTTGGTTATGGAACTATCTCATCCGCACAGGACGTTGATGGTATCATCCGTAGACAACCACTACTAGAAAACTTTGACAACAGACTCTATCCCGCATTTGCGTTAGACGTATTGAGGGTTGCAGCCGGAGATTCGTCCTACCAGATATCAACAGACGAGTACGGTATTCAGTTTGTTCGTATTCCCAAGTTCACACCAATACCCACAGATAGTCAGGGTAACGTTACAGTCGCATACTGGAATGAGTTCAAGAGATATTCCTTTACTGACCTCTCAAGTATACCAGAGGGGTCTATAATCATCGTAGGCGGGAGTTACGCAGGTTCTAGTGTGGTTAGTACACCTATGGGTTCTATGTATCCGCATGACGTACAAGCAAATCTGGTCAAGACAATGATCGGGGGTGTGACCATCGAACGACCCCCAGAATTTATTTTCTATGAGCTCTTGACAACTCTTGTATTATGTGGTATAATCCTAGCTCTTCTAGGGAAGGCTGATATACTAATTTCAGGAGTGTCGTATGTCATCATAATTGGTGGTATTCTGTATGTGGTCAACGAACTATTCAATACCCAGTATCTCCAACTAGACCCAACATTCCCAATTATCACATTGACCTTGGTGTTTGCTCACGGTTCCTTTGTTCAGTTCTATGTACAGTTCAAAGCTAAACAACTTATTAAAGGACAGTTCGGTACGTACCTATCACCCGACATGGTAGATATGTTGGCCAAAGACCCCAGTCTACTGAAGTTGGGTGGAGAGAAAAAAGAGATGACATTCCTCTTCATGGACATTGTAGGATTCACCCCCATATCAGAACACTATAAAAACAAGGACGATGCGGAAGGGTTGGTTATACTCATTAATAACTACCTAAATGAGATGACTAATATTATCCTAAATAACGGTGGAACCATAGATAAGTATATGGGTGATTGTATCATGGCGTTTTGGAACGCCCCCTTACCTTGTGAGAATCATGCTGAGATGGCAGTGAAGTCCGCAATAGAAATAGAAGAGAAGACAGATGAACTTAGACAGAGATACATTGCGGAAGGTTTACCACCGATTAACGTTGGAACTGGTATCAATACTGGGTCTTGTATTGTTGGTAATATGGGTAGTGAGTCACGGTTTGATTATTCAGTCATCGGAGACGCAGTCAACCTTGCCGCAAGACTTGAAGCAACTGCCGCAAGAGGAGACTATCTCGAATACAAAACTATCTACTCCAAAGCAACCAAAGACCAACTCATAGATATAGAGTCAAGTCCGATAGGACTCATTAAGGTAAAAGGAAAGGAAGAAGAAATTGAAATCTATACACATAATCGATGATTTCCTAACACCCGAAGATTACGCGGAAGTTATGGAACTTTCAAAAGATATTCATCTACACGAAGCTGAAGACTATTCTAAGAAGTATGGTACAAAGACTAACGACTATGCGTGGAAAACGTGGAATGGTTGTAGACGTAGTGACAACTATGTGGACTTTCTCGACTTTTTCAGTGATAAGGTCAACCTTCACTATAACGTAAAGATTTCTAGGTTAGAGTTCTTTACCCACCCCCTAGAGAAGTTTCCCATATACGAACAGGAGACTCAACAACACATCGATGCCTTGTTCGAGTTCTCTGGTGTCCTCTACCTTGACGAAGGTGCTGTAGGACTAGGTACTACAATTGGTACTGAATATGTTGAGTGGAAACCCAATCGATTAGTGACATTCCCCGCATTAACCTACCACAATCCCCACTTTGGCGGAACTGAACGAACCGTTCTGACTTTCTTCTCTCATAAGAAAAAGTTATAAGTAACACCCCCTTTATTCGATCTTAGTCTACTCATTATGAAAATAAGAGTGGACAAAGTGTGCCTATTCGGTTATAATAAGTACTTAGTTAATCGAGTTGAGAGAGAGAAAGTTATGATTAAGTATGTATTGAGAAACGTTGTTAATGACCAGTTAGTTAACTGTAAGATGTTTGACACTGCTGTCGATGCCATGTGGTATCGTCATACTTATCTTGAACGTGATACTGCTTGGGTTGACCAAGTGGAGGTGAAGTAGAGATATGGCACTTGCCCCGATGAATGTTGAAAACGTATTAGGTGAGTTCACCGAGAAAGAGTTTGGTAACTACTTCCACTACTCTGAGAATGCTAACAGAGTTGGAGGGTGTAAGGATTGGTGTTGTTTCCCCCACCTCGTATGGGTTGGTGGTTTACATCAAGCGTATCGTTATGCGAAGGTCAAGAAGACTGTTGCTTACGTTGTGACTGATGAAAATGATGACGGCAGTCCCGTTATCGAAAAATGGTTTCTTAAAAAGAATGTGGAGTATGTTGTATGATTAATGAAAATGGTATTGAAGTAATCCCTACCCATATTGGTGGCCTGTGGAATATAACTCATAACATGGCGGTAATGGAAACCGATGTCAATGAATACTTCTACAACCCTGAGTTGGACAAGTTTGGTAACAAAGATGACTGGGTCTGCAAAGACGGTTGGGAACGTATCATCGTATCCAATTATCTGACTGCACAAGAAGTTGACAAAATCTTTTTCAAATTATATTCAAATAACGCTTGACAAACACTGCTGTTGTTGTTATAATAAGTACTTAGTTAATCGAGTTGAGAGAGAGAATTATGTTTGATAATGAAGTTGGTAACCTAATGAACGATCTAGTAATGCTGATTGATGCTGCTGAGTGTTACAATGAAACTTACTACGACAGTGAGTACAAACGAATTGTCAACCGATTGGTTGAGTTAGGAGGATTAAAATAATGGGTATTCACGTAAACATTTATAAGCAGGGTGACTACGATTGCACCGCAGGTGGTGAGTCAAGTTACGCAAAAGGTTTCTGTGTTGTAAACGCAGAAGGGCCATTCGAACCGTGTGAGGACTACCCGTCCGCAACACTGGTGATGGCAGAACCAATTGGTGGTAGGAAAATCCTGAGAATGATTCCGACTTCGAAGTTGGGAAACAACATGACCATGTTCGGTGGAAACTATGCGGGTTGTTCTGACTCAAGGTTCTCAAGACTTTGTGACCAGTTACTCGGTAGTACGTTCTACGGTGCGGTTGCTATCCACGATAGGGTGGAAGGTTGAAATTAACGCTTGACTTTACTACAAGAAGTGTGTTATAATACTTGTATCGAAACCAATAATGAAAAGAGAGAATATATTATGAGCATGAATGACGTTTTACAAATTGAGACTATGGCTTACGCTGGCAAATCACCTTGGGGTGAGATTGGTACGCAAGTATCAAACGACCTATCCCCACAACAAATTATGACTAAGGCAGGTCTTGACTGGTCTGTCGAGAAAGTCCCGACCTTCGCAATCATGGGTGACGAACAAATCCCTACGGGTCAGGAAGCACTTGTCCGGTCTTCGGACAAAAAGATTCTAACCCAAGTTGGTACGAATTGGCATCCTGTCCAGAACGAAACTGCGTTTGAGTTCTTCAACGACTTCTGTCTGGAAGGTGGTATGGAGATGCACACTGCGGGTTCACTAAAGGGTGGCAAAATGGTCTGGGCACTTGCCAAGATTAACGAGTCATTCGATGTGTTGAAGGGTGACCAAGTAGATTCCTACCTGTTGTTCTCCAACCCACACGAGTACGGTAAGTCAATCGATGTTAGATTCACACCAATCCGTGTTACCTGTATGAACACCCTTGCGATGGCAATCAAAGGTTCTGCGGTTAACGGAATGAAACTTAACCACCGTAAGGCATTCGACCCTCGTAAAGTAAAAGAGACTATGGGTATCGCACACGAGAAGTTTGAACAGTACAAAGATGTTGCTCAGTTCCTTGCGGGTAAGCAGTTCACTATGGACGCATTGATTCAGTACTACAACAACGTGTTCCCTAGAACTTACCAAGGTAAGGAAACAGTCCAAGTCAAAACTGTTCAGGACTTGACATCGAACGGTCAGAAAGCGTTTGAGTTCTTGGAGTCACAGCCTGGCGCTGAGTTCGGAAAGGGTTCATGGTGGCAAGCACTTAACAGTGTGACCTACTTGACTGACCACCAGATGGGTCGTGAAGCAGATTCACGTATGACTTCTGCATGGTTCGGTGTCAACCAGACTCGAAAGATTAGAGCAGTTGAAACAGCAGTCGAATTGGCGACTGCTCAATAGGTGTATATATAATGAGAAGGGGAAAACAACCACTTGCGACACGAGCAAAACAACAGATATCCATTTGTTGCAAGACACTGTGTGAACGTGAAGTGGTTGAGGAGTACATAAAAGAACTTGAAGACGAAGTAGAATGGTACAGAGAATGGTGGAAACTATCCACCCAAAAAACTATTAATGGAGAAAATAATGAGTGAATTTAAATTAAACGATGTAGTTGCGGTAATGTGTAACTCAGGTGAATATGTAGGTAAGTTCAAACAAGAAGGTGCTAATACTATTACAATCACTGACCCCCGTATGGTGGTGAGTAATGAACAGGGACTTGGATTCGCACATGGTATTTGTGTTACTGGTAAGGCAGATGTGACTGAGGTTGACATCTATAAGAGTAGTATTTGTTTTGTGACGATGGTCAACGAAGACCTGCGTAAAGCATACACCACTAACACGAGTGGTATTATTCTGTAATGAAACGTAGGATACTCTGTTTAGATTATATTCTCTGTAATTTTCATAATCTAATAGCATTGGCCAAGGATGGTCATACAGTCTTTATGACCACATCCGAAGAGAATTTTCCTACTGCGTATTACGAATCTTTTGGTATAACAACGGTTGATTCTGTTACAAGTTCGAGAGACTCTTTGTTACAACAGTTTATAGTGTCTAATAAAATAGATACTGTAATCAACCAAAACCCAAACAGAGATGTGCATAATAGTCTGTTTCGAGACTTAGATTATATTGGAATTAGTTTGTTGAGTGGCCATTTGGAATCTCGTAAAGTATGGTGTCGAAAAAACGTTGGTGACCTCGGAGTTAAACTACCGAGATTGTTGGACAATATTGAAATACCTTGTGTTATCAAACCATGTAAGACACTCAATAAAAAGTTAGGCAGAATCCGTAATACTGTTGTTTTGTTAGATGAACGCAATGTCAAATATCTAGATGAACCTTACTATATAGAAGAATACCTGTCGGGTTGTATTGAGACCAATGTAGAGTTTGTTGTGTCTGGTGGCAAATGGTCTATACAACACTGCCAACAGGCTCTAGGTGAGGAGTCGTCAAAGATTGCGGGTAATCTTCGTCACTGGACAAAAACTGCGAGTTATGCCAAGTTGTCTGATGTCAATAGGTCACTTACCATAGATAATGCGACCAAGATTCTTGATTGGGTTGCGACATTGGGTGGTAGTTTTCAAGGTCAGTTAACGGGTCTAATCAAAAATAATGAGTGGTATTTCTGTGAGATAAACTCAAGACCTGCCCAGTGCAATAGTCTGCCAATTTTCTGTACTGGGGACGAGTATCTTGAATCGATGTTGGAGGGTAAACCCAATATCATTGGCAATGCGTTCCCTTGGGATGTTCATAAGGTGATAGTACAACCGATGACCCCAGATGCCATATATCCCTTTGAGTTACATGAGAAATATGGAGTGTCTGTACCTTGTGGTCTTGACATCATTGATGGTGAATATAGGGTCTCTATGATATGGTTTCGGGATACAGCACCAGAGGAATTGATGGGAATTGCTATAATTGACGACCAGATACCTGATGATTTCATCAAAGAATTTGAAAATAATTCGAACTTTTCGGTAAGTCATTGTTTTATATAGCATTCTTATTTTCGAAATAAGTTGACAAAAGGTGCCCAATAGACTATAATAGGTACTTAGTTAATCGAGTTGAGAGAGTTATTATGTTTTGTATTGAAGGTCGTCATGCCAAACCAGAGATTGTTGAAGAGTACGTTGTCCGTCTCATGCAAGCTTTGAAGATTCACCGATTCACTTCTAAGTTGATAACAGTCCAGTTCAAATCTGAATTGACTAATTATGCTCAGGGTCTATGTGAGGGTGACAAAGATTATGCCACCATTCAGATCGGCAAGTTCGATCAGACCTTCCTTCAACAGATGCAAGCACTTGCTCACGAGATGGTTCATGCTCGACAGTTCTTACGTGGTCAATTGAGTGCTGTAGGTGTGTGGAAGTGGAAGGGTCGCAATGCTGACAACTACGCTTACACTAACCAACCTTGGGAGAAAGAAGCATATCGTCTTGAACGTGAACTCTTTCTCGATTGTTTCCCGTTTGAGAAAATGGTGTGATTTAGGGGTTGACGATTGTTGTTTTGTGTGGTATAATACTTGTATTGATAATGAGAAAGGAAAGTGATTATGAGAATAGGTGATAGAACATTGTACAGTTTGTACACCGAAAAACATGAACGTAATCAGAATAAGGGTGCCACTTGGTGCGGTTTCCGTCAAAAAGATACCGAACGCCTGAAGACCTACCGAGCAGAGTGGACTTTCCAGTCTAAGATTACCAACCCTGAGTTCACGTCCATTAAGGACGCAGAGAAGTTTGCGAAGAAAGTTTACAAAAGTAAGACTTGGTCAAACCTCTGGGCAAAATCTGTCGAAGAAGATGTTGGTCGTATATTCAACAACTACCCTACTGTAGTGCAGAGTAAGAGTCGCAGTAAGAAACTTGCGGGGTCTACTGACGGTAAGGTTGTCTCACTAGACTTGATTAGTGGTTTGAATGTATACACCCTGTTGCATGAACTTGCTCACACTCTGGGTCATATGCACCACGGCCGTTCGTTCCGTCAAACTCTGTTGACCTTGGTTGGTCAGTTCATGGGTGCGAAAGAGAAGAAGACTCTCAAAGAAGAATTTAAGAAGAAGAAACTCCACAGTGGTGACGCAAAGAAACCGCAGGAGTTTGACAAGTGGGTCGAGACTAAAGAACGACTGGAGAAAATGCGTGATGCCAAGTGGCTTGCCGAGAACGCATAATGACTAAAGGTATATTAGAGTATGACTGCGAAGACCCACCCGCGATAACAGAACTGGAAATGGACTATTTTGAATTCCTTACTTTGTGTAAGGAACGGGGTGTCGATGAGAGTAAGTGGCCCTCACTAAAAAGATTTGCGAAATTACGCAGACAACTAATGAATGAATGAGAGTGATATGAGTATAATAGATAATGATATGAAAAACGCACACAATATTGAGACGGTCAGAACTGACATGCCTCCGATTGAGGAGATTGCAAACAGTAAACGATGGTTCAAGTCCGCAACCCCCAAACAAACTTTGGATTGGTATCTCAAGTGGGTGGCATCTATCTTGCTTCTATGCGGAATGTCTATGAGAGGAATTGACGGTCTGCAAATATATGACTTGACAATCTCGGTCATTGGTGTTATACTATGGTTATGGGTTTCGATGTTGTGGAGAGACCGTGCATTAATCGTTGTGAACAGTGTAGGACTATTATTACTCATCCGCAACCTTATACAATTACTCTATGGAGATACATTATGAATTTTAAACATGAACCAGTCACGTTGACTGAAATGAATGCAGTGACCACTGATACTGGTCGTAAGTATATGACACCCGAAGGCATTAACCTTCCGTCTATTACAACGGTGCTATCCATTTTGTCACGTGACTCCATCGCCAAGTGGCGTAAACGTGTTGGTGATGCAGAGGCGAACCGTGTCTCATATCGTGCATCGACCCGTGGTACATCTGTTCACGAAATCTGTGAGAAGTACGTGAACAACGACCCAGCCTATGACAAGTTCATGGCAACCGACCCCGACACTGGGGAACAAACGTTGACTACCCGCACACCTGACCTAATCGATTCTTTCCTAAAGATTAAACCAATCCTCGATGAACGTCTGACTACGGTGTACGCACAAGAAGCACCCCTGTACTCTACCCATCTGGGTGTTGCAGGTCGTGTGGATTGTGTGGGTATCTTCGATGGTAAACTATCCATCATTGACTACAAGACTTCTATGAAACCCAAGAAACTCGATTGGGTTAAGAACTACTTCATGCAGGAAGCAGGTTATGCTGTAATGTGGGAAGAACGTACTGGTCAACCGATTACTCAGTTGGTTACTATTATCTCTGTTGATAATAACGAACCTCAAGTCTTCATCGAACATCGTGATAACTGGATTAATACGTTAAGAAATACAATTAAACAGTATAATGAGGAAAACTCTGCTTCCATTTTGTTATAAATAGTGGTATAATAACATTTTACTTATGGGAATTCGATGTTACAGTTTAGTCAACTCAATGAGACATCTCTCACTTTTGCTGAGATTGTACGTCCTGACAGGGCGTACCGTGCAGACCTCTTTATTCAAAAACTAAAATCAGGCGAACCCTTTGAAACTACAAAGGGTGACTCGATAGTTTTACAGTACGACCCCGCAATTGAAAAGGCGATTCGTACAGGTGATAAAAAGGGACTACCAATCAAGGCACTAAAAACCTTGGATGGCACAGAGATTGCGTTTGGTGTACTCTCAAAGACCGCAGAGTTTGGTGGTGGCCGTGGTTCTGGCGGTGGTTCGGATAACACCCGTGCAACCGAATCCGCTCAGTGTGTCTACGCACAACTTATGTGGGACAACCCCAAAACAAACTTCTCTCCTGACGAACTCCGCTCCACCTTTACAAAGGTTCAGGTTGACGCAAATTTGTCTGATGTTCTTCTTGGTGATGACCAGTGGATTGCATCATCTATTAACACGGCAAAACTTCTCCATAAGGTATTAAAGAAGAAACAGTACACGTGGCATCGTGGTTCACAGTGGGTTAGTAAACTTGAAGACACCTTCAAGAAACTCAACCGTGAAGAGAAACTATTCAGTAATCTAAACAAATGGACTCCTGCCGACATCTGGGCAATCGCTCGTGGTGCAGAAAACAAGTATAATATCCTTGACGCAAATAGTATTTCCGAGTTAAACAATGAGTTGATGAAAGCCTATGCTGCTCGTGATATCATGGGTATCTCACTCAAACAGACGGGTAAAAAATCTAAGTTGTCGCAAGTTAACTTCCGTGCTCCATTCGTACCACCAAAATTCATCAAACAAACCTTCGGTAAAAGAAACTTCTACGGTGCGAAGGATGGGTACTTGTTTGGGTCTGGTGGATTCGAACTTCAATTCCGAACCTTCCCAACCTTCCAGTGTGAGATTATAGGTAAGAAAGCAAAACACGGTAAAGTATCCTACGGTGGTATCAGTGATGCTATGAAGGATGCTGTCGGTAGACCACTTACTCAGAAGAAGGTTGTAGAACAATTACTCAAGAAAAATCCAGTGATGTTCTATGAACAGTTCTGGAAGTACTATGTGATGACTAGTGTAAAACAAAGTGACAGTAAAGAAGAACTGATTGCAAATCTAGAGAAGAAAGGTTTCGAGTGGTCTGTATCCAAGTACATGGTATTAGAACTGTTCACTTCGATTAAGGGTAGAGAACAACAAGTGTTAGACTATATTGTTCGTATTGCAAAGTCACAAACAAAGAACTCAGCCGTTCACTTGAAGGTGTTGTAATGAAATTTAAGAACTTTATAACAGAACAAAAGAACACTCACATGACCCATATCGAGGATAAGGTTCTCTATGGTGGTGTGAACGGTACACGTCAAGCAATCAATGCACTACGTGAACTCCGTGATATGTTGTCTGGTCAGACTAAGAGTAAACTGTCAACCAAGTGGGACGGTGCTCCCGCAATCTTCTGTGGCACAGACCCTAGTGATGGAAACTTCTTTATTGCAAAGAAAGGCATTTTCAATAAGAATCCCCAACTCTTTAAGTCTGCTCAAGAGATTGATGCAGAACTTTCGGGTGACCTTGCGGTCAAGATGAAACTCGCATTGAAACACGTACCTGAACTTGGTATCAAGGGTATCATTCAGGGAGATTTCTTATTCTCAACCGGAGATACTAGTAATGAGGTTATTGAAGGTGACAAGTATACAACCTTTCATCCCAACACCATCATATATGCGATACCTTATGATCAAGCTGCCGATGTACGAAAGGCGAAGATTGGAGTCGTGTGGCACACAACCTACACAGGTGATACTTTCGAGTCACTCAAGGCATCCTATGGAGTGGACGTATCCAAATTTAAGGATTCGAAGAATGTCTGGTCACAGGACGCAATGTTAAGAGATGTGTCTGGTGCGACTATGGATGCGAAGGAAACTAAGGAAGTTACGGAACACCTAAGTAAAGCGGGTAAGATATTTAACCAGATTTCTGGTTCTACTCTCCGTGAGTTAGAAGGTAATAAAGACCTCGCAACACTAATTGAACAGTATAACAACACTTTTGTGCGGCAACAAACGGTCATTACTAACACTAAAGCGCACGTTCAGGGTTTAATCAAGTGGTTGGATGCAAAGTTTCAGAAAGAGAAAGATAAGAGAAGTACTGAGAAAGGTAAGGCAACCCAACAGAAGAAGTTGGATGACTTTATGAAGTTCTTCTCCACCAAAAATCAAAAGAATCTAGTTGCGATGTTTGATTTACAAAAAAGTATTGTACTTGCAAAACTGAAACTTATAAATAAACTTAATAGTATCTCTAAAATCGATGCGTTTGTACAAACCAAAACTGGTTATAAGATTCGTACAGGTGCAGAGGGGTTCGTTGCTATTGACAAGTTAGGTGGTGACGCGGTCAAGTTAGTTGATCGACTAGAATTTTCTTATAATAACTTTAGTCCAGATATCCTAAAGGGTTGGGACAAAGTTAAGAAATAAATGGGATAAACCAGAGAGGTAAACCAATGTCCAAACTAATCGGACTAAAAGAATTTATTAAGGTACTCGAATCACCGGACGAAGCATTGAATATGCAACAACGTCTGAAGATGGCACGTACCTTCAAGAAGAACAAAGCAAAAATCGCAATGGGTCGCAAACGTGCGGAACGTAAAGTTGCTGATATGCCCACTCTAAAGAAACGTGCACAGAAACAAGCACGTCAAGTCTTCCTCAAGAAAATCACTAAAGGTGTCGAAAAGGGCGATCTCTCTATGGCACGTAGAGCGTCCATCGAGAAACGATTATCCAAGTTTAAACCTAAGATAGATAAACTAGCAAAGAAACTACTTCCTGCGGTACGTAAGGGTGAACTAGCTAGAAAACGAGGCGGAAACAAGAGTGATTAAAGATTTTAAATCATACCTAACCGAAGAAGCGAAGGAGGTTTATTTTACGTTTGGTAGAATGAATCCACCTACTATCGGTCACGGTAAAGTATTAGATACTATTGCAAAAAAAGCAAAGGGTGCGGACTATAAAGTCTACGTATCCCAGTCACAAGGGCCTAAAGACCCACTGTCATATTCTGACAAGGTAAAACACCTACGTAAGATGTTACCCAAACATGGTCGAAACATCATGGTTGATAAGGGTGTACGAAGTGTGTTCGATATCGCAACTAAGTTGTATGACCAAGGATACAAACGAATCACTATGGTAGTCGGAGAAGACCGTCTACGTGAGTTCGAAGTCCTGTTGAACAAGTATAACGGAACCAAAGCACGTCACGGTTTCTATAATTTTGAGAAGATATCTGTTGTATCTGCTGGTCGTAGAGACCCAGATGCAGAAGGTGTTGAAGGTATGTCTGCGTCTAAGCAACGTGCCAATGCAAAAGAGAATGATTACACCGCATTTACTCAGGGTGTACCAACGTCTATGTCCGATAAAGATACACGGAAGTTATTCAATGATGTACGGAAGGGACTAGGTCTCAAGGAAGAGACATCTTTTAAACGTCACATTAACATGGGTTCTGCGGGTGATATCCGTGAAGCATATGTTGAAGGTAAGTTGTTTGAACTTGGCGACATTGTTGTTATCAAAGAAAGCGAAGAAGTCGGTGTGGTATCTGTACTGGGTGCGAACTATGTTATCGTTGAATGCGGTGACAAGAAAGTTCGCAAGTGGTTGGATGCTGTTGAACTTGTTGAGAAACAGGACAAGGACATCAAAGACCGTGAAGGAACTCAACCCGCACGTTATCATTCAGGACTCAAGAAGTCTACCAAGGTAAAACGTGACGCACACTTCAAAGCAAAGAAAGATGGCCCTGCGCCAGGCGATGCGACTGCCAAGACTAAACCATCCAAGTACACCAAAGCATTCAAAGATATGTATGATGAAGACTGTTGGGATGGGTATAAACAAGTAGGTGTGAAGAAGAAAGGGAACAAGACTGTTCCTGACTGCGTACCAGTAAATGAGTATGGCGGCCCTGAAATCTCCAAAGCAGATTACCTGAAGAAACAACGTAATAGTACCCCCCCTATCAAAGAAGATGTTTCTCAGAAAGAGTTGGATGACCTAGAAAAATTCGGTGATAGATTACTCAATAAGTTTGATGTTGATATCGAATTCACTCGTCACTTCAAAGACCGTATGAACGACAAACGTAACAAACCTGCTATTACTGTTGTAGAGATAGAACGTCTATTCAAGAAGATGGCAGATAACAAGGGTAAGAAGATTAAGAAGCACGGTAACTCAGAAGCAATCCTCAAGGATATGCAGTCTGACCTAAACCTACCTGTTGTGGTTAACTGGAAGAACGGTGAGTTCGAAGTTGTTAACAAAACAATAATGCGTAAGAAGGGGTTCAAGTCACCCGATCCAGTTCTCACTTACGAGGGTAAGATGCTCGACAAACTGAAATCAGTAACTATTGGTAAGAAGTCATATCAGGACGCATTAAAAACACTCCAGACTTTGTTGATACGCAAAAAGAAAGAGGGTGGTGGTAAACTGAGACATGGTACTGAGTACTACGCTGCACAAGTCGCTAAGTCATATCAGGGTATGAGTGACCGAACTCTCCATAAGATGTTAGGAGAAGATTGTGGTGCTGGTGAAGAAGGTACAGACAAACTCATCAAGAAGTATAAGAAAGATACTCCGATGTCTGAAGATGCAGTCAAGGCAGCGCAGGAAAGAATCAAGTCTGAAAAAGATGCCGACAAGAAGAAGCATGATGGACTACTAGATCGTGCTAGACTTGCTCGTGCAAAAGCAAAGAACGCGAGTACAAAACCATGATTAAGATGGCATTAACCAGACGGGCGGGTGAACTCATTGAGGGTGCTCTTGCGGATAAGTCTAAGAAGTCGGGTATCTCCGTAGATACATTAAGAAAAGTATACAATCGTGGTGTTGCCGCATGGAAGACTGGTCACCGGCCAGGCACTACTCCCCAACAGTGGGGATATGCCCGTGTAAATGCCTTCATAGTAAAGAAGAAAAAGGGTGGTCTGAACCACGATAAGGATTTAGCATAACATGAAAACTATTAAACAGTTGTTAGAAACGTATCAACAATTCTTGGATAAGTCACCTAGTAACTGGGGTGAGGAAAAGGTAGTTGCCTACGGAGAAAAGAAAGGTTACAAAGTGATCGGTGTATGTGGCCACGGTAGGATAGACGGTATCGTACTGTTCGGTCTGGATGCGGGAGACAAGAAGTATGTCGGTAAGGAAGCAAAAGTCAAGACTGGTCAAACAGTATTCCGTTATGCTACTCGCAATAGTATGGCAGGTGACATCTTTCCGTTAGTTAAGATTGATGTTAAGAAAGGTCTTCTGTATAACCTATCTCAGAAGTCAAGTGAAGGTGAGATTGAACACGCAGAGTTTGAGACCAAAAGTGTTAAGTTGCGTTACTTACGTCTTGCCGCGACTGCCAACCTCCGTGATATTACTGGGTTCGATCCCGGCTTTGGTTCAATGAAAGAGTCTGTTGAAGAAGGTAAGAAACCTTCTGCCGCTGATAGACTGACTTCTCGACTCAAGAAGGGTGGAGTGGACTTGGATAAAAGAGCTAAGGATAGAAAGTCTGAACACGACAAACTGAAGAAAAAGTATGCCAATGAGTCTGTAGACCTTGACGAAGGTAAGATGAAAGAGTTTCATGGTTACGTAAAAGCAGGGAAGTCCGCAGAGTGGATTTCTAAAAAGATTGGTATCGATGTCAAAGCAATAAAGGATTTCATGAAAGATATGAAAGAATCAAACGAATTACAAGAGGGTAAGAACTTCATCCCCGACCTTCAAAAAATCGTAAAGAATAAGAGTGCGGGTAAAGTTGGTGGTGTCATGATTGATATGTTTACCGCCAGTGCTATCACCCAAGCATACGATAAAGTTAACCCCGCAATGAAGAAGAAGATGGAAACATCTGATGTTAACAAGCTTGTTGGACTTGCACAGAGACTCATGGGAGAGTCTGTAGAAGTTGAACAGGTTTCCGAAGCAATTAAAACGTTTAAAGATATTAACGAAGCAATTATGTCTACTTGGACAGTTACTGTTCAAAAACCAGTTAATAAGCTTAAGAAAGGTGATAAGCAAGTTGTTAACGCTCGTTCTGCTTTTGAAGCAATTAATAAAGCTATGAAGTTGTGGAAAGACCCTGCTCTTAAATCTGCTTCTGCTGATTCATTTAAGATTACTAAGGAATCTCTTGATGAAGCATCTGCAAGAGCAGACGCAATGAGAGCAATGGGTAAACGTGGTAAGGACAGTGCGGATGATGATAATGACGCAACCGATGATGACCGCAAGGCGGCATCTAAGAATGTTCTAATGCAAGTACGCAAAGCATCCGACCTACCCAAAGGTGGGGATATTGAGTTTGAAAACGGTAAGAAGGGTAAGATTTCTCAAGACGATGCACAGAAGATGACTCGACTGTTCGGTATGTTGAAGAAACCACAGGACAAAGAAAAGTTTCAGAAAATAATTTCAAAAGATTTGAAGTCTCTTCAAGGTCTTCTTAAACGATTGGGAAAACACTGAACCATGAAATCCTTTGACGAACATTGCAGTTGTGTAAAAGAATCATCTCTGATTGAGAATAATCAGTACAGGGTTGGTTCTGAGAAATACTTCGAGTACTTCCGTGATGTTCGTGAAGCATATCATGCCGGAGAACTGACAGTAGACCCCAGTGAGATTGATATCGTTGAGGGTAACCTTGGTGAGTTCGCAACCTATAAGGGTGAAAATGTTGCGTTAGATTGTATCTTCGAAGCAGAAGAGAAGAACCCACCATTGAACAAACCCAAAGTCGGTGGTGCAAAGAAGTACTATGTGTATGTCAAGGATGGAGACAAGGTAAAGAAAATCTCTTGGGGTGACACCACTGGACTCAAAGTTAAGTTGAATGACCCAGCTGCACGTAAGTCTTTCGCTGCACGACACGATTGTGCGAACAAGAAGGACAAGACTAAAGCAGGATACTGGGCGTGTAACCTACCACGTTATGCCAAACAACTCGGACTATCTGGAGGAGGAAACTTCTTTTGGTAAATTATGTAACTAGAGCATATACCGAATTATCAGTAAGTAATGGTAAGATAAGGGTATTCCGAGAGGATGTATCCGAATCACAATTGGTTTGGCATATGGATGAGCGGGATAGGAGTTTCCACGTTATAGAGGGTTGTGGATGGATGTTGCAACGCGACAACGAAGAACCTGTAGATATGTTGGAAGGTCATAGTTATAGTATAGATAAGATGGAGTATCACCGTATCCTAAAGGGTGACGGTGATTTAATAATTAGAATATATGAAGCTGCTTAATGTATTATATCGTGGTGGTGCTGGTGGCGAATTCTTTGGTGGATTGTTAACAGAACATCATAGTATTGCTACCAAAGGATTGCGGTATAACACTGAAACCGAAAGATGGTTTCTAGAGAGGGAAGATTACCAGTCACACGAACCAGAGGTGACCAGAGTACACCCTAGAGATGTACAGAGACCGATATGGAATGGCAGTCTATGGAATGTAAGGTTAGACCACGGATATGGTTTTCCTATCAATCAAGACTTCTGGATTGATTATCTCTGGAAAGATTGTAATGAGAACAAGACTATATTGTTCTTATCTGTAACAAGAGAAAGTCTTGATTACACCCAGAGTCTTGCTAAGAAGAAACTAATTAAGACCTCGGATCACCAGTCCGGTCAAGATATGATAGATGATGGTATCCTAGATGTTGAACAGTTCTGGGATAGACCTTGGGAATCTCAAGCATACTATTATAATATGTTCATGGAGATGATACCAGAAGGACAGAGTGTCCACGTAGTAGACCCGTATGAACTGTTGTTTAAAGACGATGATAGTACGGTAAAAGAATTAGACAAGTTAACTGATTACCTTGGGATAACATATCCAATCAATTGGTTAAATAAAATAAGTTCTTATAGGACTAAAAATATTAATCTTATAAATAGAACTATACCAAATTAAACACAGGGTTCACGAACATGGCATCGGAAACACAGTCTTCAAGGTTAGCAAGAATAGAGATGGACTCTGTTGCTAGATTTGACCGTCTAGAACAAAAACTGGATAGACTTGCCGAGGCATTAGTTACGTTGGCCCGTGTTGAGGAGAAGATGAGTTCCTTGGAAAGAAACAATGAAAATAACTATGATAGGATGAATAAGTTCTCTCAGAAATTAGATGATATAGAAAAGAAGGTTGATGAGAACGCACATACTGTTGCGATCATCAATAAAGTAGTTTATTTAATCACTGTCGCTGTAATCGGTGGCGCAATCAAATTAATGTGGATGTAACGGAGAACAATGATGAGAACTAAAGACATGAGAGGGTTGATGGAAGCAATATCTTCCGTTATGACTCCTCAAGTAACAATAGACGAAGCCCGTCAAATGAAAGACCCAAAGAAAGACTCTATGATTACTAAAGGTGGTAAGACCATCGTAATCGATAAGTCTAAAGAGAAAGAATACCTTGCAAAAGGTTGGACTCTTTCTGAGAAGAAGAAACTCGACCCTGTAGACGATAAGGCAAACGATAAAGAATTTAAAGACCGTAAAGACAAAGACATCGATAACGATGGTGATGTTGATTCGTCTGATGAGTTCCTGCACAAGAAACGTGCTGCAACGGATGATGCAATTGATGGTGGAGACAAACCCGCCAAGAATGCTAAACCTAAGAAGGAAGCAGTTGAAGACGAAGACGAAGACGGTAAGAAGAAGTCTAAGAAACCTAATCCATTCGCTAAGAAGAAAGACGATGGCGAAGAGAAGGATTCCGAAGATAAGTCTGAAGACGATTCTGATGATGACGAAGAGAAAGAAGTGAAAGACCCTAAAGTTGCTGGTAAGAAAGATGACAAGAAGAAAGTCGCATCTAATGCCAAGACTGCTGAAATCTCTAAGATTGGTGAAGGTTACACCACTAACGAAGAAATCAGAGGACTAGCTGACGCAATCACAGAACTCCACAATATGTGGGAATCTGCCGCACGTAAGTCTAATGCAACCAAACCTGAAGAGATGGATTCTAAAGACTCTCCCAAGGCAAAAGAGTTTGCCAAGAAGTCTGGTAAAGGTTCTGAAGAAGTAAACAATGATATAGAAGATGCAAAAGTAAAATCTAAGTCTGCCGAAGATGCAACTAAAGCATCATCTGGTAAGCGTAATGTAGACAACACTCTCGGTGACAACAAGATTGTCAAGTCAACTGTTGCAGAAGACGCAGATAACGTTATTGCACAAGCACAAAACATCATTGATGGTAAGACCATGAGTGAGATTGCCGCAATGGAAGAACCTAAATCAAAGAACCCGCATGATGCACGTACTAGAGAAGCACGTTCATTCCTACAACGTATGGCTAAGAGAGGGTAATCATGATACAGTTACTTGGAACAGAAGCTGCCTGTGGAGATTCCACAGGTACAGCATCAAACTTTAGTGGTGCATCACTTGTACGACTATACAACTCAACCACCTCTGACCATCTAGTAACACTGGAACAGACTGGTGGTACTGATATCGGAACACTTACCCTTACAGCAAAGGGTGTTGTTGAACTAAGAAAATTACCGACTGATAAAATCTTTGCTGCCAATGTTGGTGTCAAGGGTGTTGCAGTTGGATTCACTTACTAAATTATAGGAACACAATATGACTATTCAAGCTCCCGCATGGTGCGAAAACGCAGTACCGACAGCGAACGGTTGGACAGACCCACAGACTGGTGAAGTGTATTCTTCTGGACGATTCACCCCAGAACAGATTGCAGAGTTTCACGGTGTAACCGCACCACAGAAAGCACCAGAAGTACTGGTAGAAGTTCCGGTCAATGACTTTACAAAATCTCAGGGTCATTACAAAACTCCAACTATGTTAACTGAAGCACCTGTTGGTGGTAAGTCTCTTGACGAGATGACTAAGATTGAACTTGAAGCACTAGGACGTACCCACGGTATCGAACTTGACCGCAGAAAGTCTAAGTCAGACCTTATTGACGAAGTAAAAGACTTACTTTAAACAAACCCTAAGTAGAGGGGTATACTAAAATACCCCTTTTACTTGGAATTACATAATGTTGCAACTCACTAAAGACAACCTTACTCTATACGCTGCACAACACTATGTCAATCCCCTGTGTATTGATAGTGAAGAGTTCTTCGAAGACCTCAAGAAATTCAAGTACGTAAAACGGTTACTCAATCGTTATAGAGACACGGGTGTATTATCCGAACGTCTCATACTCAACCATCTAATAGTAATATTCAACGTGTTTGGATACCAAGCAGGATTAGACATCCTTGAATTAAAGGTAGAACTCGAACACTGGGGTACACTCAAACCATTCCTTATATTCCTCAAGGCAATCAACAACACCGAATATACCAATATAGAAATGGATAAGGTTGTTGTCGAATCACTCCGAGCGATAACAGACAAATAAATTAAAAACATTTGAATTTAAGGTATAAATAGTATTATGGGAATATTAAAAACAGCAGCAGACTTAGTATACACGATTCGGTTCTTGAAACTGTTAGTCACTCCGATTGAGAACACTGACGCATTCAAGAAAGGTATTGTTGATATAAACGGTAAACGTAAGAAGGAATTCAATACGAATAGTACTGATGACCGTGATGCGTATCGTTCACACTATACACCTTTCCACCGACTTGTATTCAACCTCAAGAAGATCATGGCGAAAGCACCAGGCGGTTCGTCTGTGATTGCACGTTATGGTGCCGCACTCGCACTCATTAAAGAACACGGTGAACTGTCTGATAAGAATCTAGACAGGATACACAATGCCACTGGTATCGATATTTTGGATTGTCTTGCAGAAGACTCTCAGTGGTTTATGATTGAGAACAAAGAACTATCCCACGGCATCTATCGCATGAAATACGATACTGTCACCGCAAACTCCGCTGGGAATACGATACAATGCGAAGATGTTGTTAAGAAAGATGACAAGGTACGAATATGTCTGGGTCATCAAGAACCTATTATGGAAGTATTAGGTATTGACATCTATAAAGGAATACACCTGAACTCTAACCAGTGGGTGTATTTCACAACCGGAGAAATAGTTCGATGAGAAATTTCAATAAGTTTTATGAGGAGATGACCAGTGTTGGTTCAGTGGCCGGTCTTACTGGCGAACCTCCTGTTCATCTAAAGAAGAAGAAGAAGAAGAAACCCGATGTTGTAAAACGGTTCATGGCTAATCGTAAAGAACACAAGGGTGTAACGCATAGGAAGTAAATTATGTTAAGTGGATTATTAGGTAGTCTGTTAGGATTTGGTGGTTCTGTTGTACCCGCAATCACCGGACACTTTCAAAAGAAGTCGGACAACAAGTTCGAACTCCAGAAGATGGAGAAAATGGCAGAACTCCGTGCAAAGGGTTTTGACCATGAAGTCAAGATGTATGAACAGCAGGGTGCGGATAAAGAGCATGACCGTCTGATTCAACACGACATTTCAATCAACCAAGGTACAGGTATCATTGCAGGTCTACAGAAATCTGTACGTCCAGTAATTACATACGCATTCTTCGGTCTGTTCGTTACAATCGAGATTGCACTTCTAAGGGAAGCACTGGATAGTGGTTTGCCACTTGCAGATTCTCTGGGACTATTGTGGGATGGTGACACCAAGGCAATCTTTGCCGCTATCATATCGTTCTGGTTCGGTTCTCGCGCCATAGACAAACAACGAAAATAAATTTCAAATAAGCTTGACTATACCCCTTAATTGGGGTATAATACACCAATTGAAAAATCTAAGGGGTATATATAATACTACCCCCCAGAATAACTATACTTATGGAAAGTGAAAATGCCCCTCAAAATTGACAAGAAGAAAGACTCCCTACTAGAAGAATACGCAGTTGGGATGTTAAAAGATTTTTATTTAAATGATAATGAAAAAAGTCCTCAAGAGGGGTTCGCAAGAGCATCACAAGCATGGAGTAAGTACCGAGATGAAATGGACGATGAGTTAGCTCAACGTCTATACAATTACGTCTCTAATAAATGGTTCATGTTCGCATCACCTGTACTATCTAATGCACCTAGTGGTGATAAGAAAGGCAAAGGTATGCCTATCAGTTGTTTCCTTACCTATGTACCCGACACACTAGAAGGTCTGATTGGACACTCATCCGAGTTAAGATGGTTATCCGTCATGGGTGGTGGTGTAGGCGGTCATTGGTCTGATGTAAGAACTGTATCTGATATTGCGCCTGGCCCAATGCCGTTCCTTCATACTGTTGACGCAGATATGATTGCGTACCGTCAAGGTAAGACTCGCAAGGGTTCCTATGCGGCATACATGGATGTGAGTCATCCAGACATCATCGAATTCTTAAATATGCGTGTACCTACGGGTGACGTACAACGTAAAGCATTGAACCTACACAATGCTATCAATATTACTGATGAGTTCATGGAAGCGGTTACTAGTGGTAACACGTTCGACCTACGTGACCCCAAGGACGGTTCTGTCAAAGAATCTGTCAATGCACGTAAGTTATGGGAACGTATCCTAGAGACACGATTCCGTACTGGTGAACCGTACATGAACTTCATTGACACCGCAAACGCATCGTTACCCCAACCACTGAAAGATAAAGGATTGAAAATACATGGCTCTAATCTATGCAATGAGATACATTTACCCACAGATGCACAACGCACTGCCGTTTGTTGTCTGTCTTCTCTAAATCTGGAATACTACGATGACTGGAAAGATACCAGTATTGTTCGTGACATTATCCGTATGTTGGATAACGTCTTGCAGTACTTCATTGACAATGCACCCGACACAATTTCACGTGCAAGGTTTAGTGCCTCCCGTGAACGTAGTATCGGACTTGGTGCAATGGGATTCCACTCACTATTACAGAAACATGGAGTGGCATGGGAATCTGAAGCAGCACGAGAAATCAACAAAGTCGTGTTCCGTCATATTCAAGACGAAGCTATCCGAGAAACCGAGTTACTCGCCACCGAACGTGGAGAGTATCCAGACGGTGAAGGGAGTGGTAGACGTAATTCTCACCTTCTTGCAATCGCTCCAAATGCGTCAAGTGGTGTTATCCTGTCAACCTCCCCGTCCATCGAACCACTGAAGGCGAATGCATACACCCACAGAACACGTGCGGGTTCATTCCTTGTAAAGAATAAATACCTTGACCAATTACTTACTGATAAGGGTCAGAACAACGAGTCCAACTGGACATCGATTATCACTAACAAAGGTTCGGTACAACATCTACCATTCTTCACAGAAGGTGAGAAGGCAATCTTTAGGACTGCCGCAGAGTTGGACATGAACTGGGTTGTTACCCATGCGGCAGAGAGACAACCGTTTATCTGTCAGGGTCAATCCGTTAACTTGTTCTTCCCGTCTGGTGCGGACAAGTCATATGTAAACAAGGTACACATAAAAGCATGGAAAGAAGGACTTAAAGGTCTGTATTACCTACGCACAGAAGCAAAACAAAGAGCAGAGAATGTATCTGAGAAGGTAGAACGTGTGGCACTTGCGGGTGATATGCGTAGTATAGTCTATAGTAAAGCAGACTGTCCTTTCTGTTCAATGGCAATGGAAGAACTGAAGTTGAGAGGAATACCTTATGATAAGATAGACCTCAAAGAAATCGGTAAGACTGCAAAAGAAGTAACAGGACGAGATGTTAAGACAGTCCCCCAAATCTATATTGAAGGTGAGTATGTAGGTGGATATGAAGACTTAATGGAATATTTAAATAAACCAATAGAGACAAGCGAAGACGATGAATGTCGCGCTTGTGAGGGATAAGACAGATGGCACTACTAGAATTTAGCAAAACATACAAACCATTCAAGTTTCCGTGGGCCGTAGAACTGACCAAGAAACATGAAGAGATTCACTGGACAGAGGATGAGGCAGATTTATCTGAAGACATCCAAGATTGGAAACTTAAACTTTCTACACAGGAAAAGGAATTCATTACTCAGGTACTACGATTGTTCACACAGTCGGACGTACAGGTTGGTGAGAACTACCATGAGTTGATGATACCCAAGTTTAAGAACAACGAGATACGCAATATGTTATCCTCGTTCGCAAACCGTGAAGGTGTACACCAACGTGCGTATGCTCTACTGAATGATACCCTTGGTCTACCAGACGAAGAACATTCTGCCTTTATGGAATACAAAGAGATGGCAGACAAGATTGACTTTATGAAAGAGGGTGACATTCACTCTCATACAGGACTGGCACTAGTACTCGCACAGTCTGTATTCAACGAAGGTATGTCTCTGTTCGCATCATTTGTTATGTTACTGAACTTCCAACGTTTCGGTAAGATGAAAGGTATGGGTACTATTGTTGAGTGGTCTATACGTGACGAGACAATGCACGTACAGGGTAACGCAAAGCTGTACCGTGAGTTCTGCGAAGAACATCCACGTATCGTTAACGATGAGTTGAAGTCTAAGATTTACGAGATGGCAAAGAATGCTGTCAAGTTAGAAGAACGATTCATTCACCTTGCATACCAGTCTGGTGAGATTGAAGGACTATCAGAGAATGACGTTAAACAATACATTCGACACATTGCTGATCGTAGACTACTACAACTTGGTATGAAACCTAAGTTCGGTGTGAAGGACAATCCACTACCGTGGTTGGACTGGGTACTGAATGGTGCGTCACACGACAACTTCTTTGAGAAGAGAGTCACCGAGTATTCTGTAAATGGTATGGAAGGTGACTGGGGTTGGGACGAAGAACCTCCTGTGCGTGATGTTGCCAGTTACGTATGATCGACTTTGAACCTGAAACATACGAATTGGACTGTGGTGTATGTGAATCACATACCGAAGTACTTGTGGTGAACAGTGAGGAGGAACCTCAGTACTGTCCTATGTGTGGTACACCAATATAACCTAGTTATATATAACTTCATGTGGATATATGAAGATAAAGAGTTTGAACCAGAAGACGAGTTCTTGGAGCAATTCCAAGGATTCGTGTACTGCTTGACTGAGTTAAGTACTGGTAAAAAGTATATCGGTAAGAAATTCTTCTGGAAACCCAAGATACTCCCTGTTACAAAAACGAGAAAGAGACGTAAACGAACACGAGTCCAATCGGACTGGCGTAAGTACTATGGTTCCTCGGAAAGTGTAAAAACCCTTGTTGAAGGTGGCCAGAACTTCAGGAGAGAGGTTCTCAGACTATGTCACACCAAAGGTGACTGTTCATACTACGAAGCAAAACTACAGTTCCAATACGATGTTCTATTGAGTGACGAATACTTTAACGAATTTATAGGGTGTAAAATTCATGCAAAACACATTAGACCGAAAATTAATAAATAAAGATATTGGTTATATCGGATTTGGAGAAGGGGTTCCCCTGACCTATGATGACCTGTGTGTTAGAATCAATAGAGTAAAACACGCATTACTCCAACGAGGCGTACAGAAGAATGATATTGTTAGAATCGACTGTCTCTCAGCAAACCCCGATTCTGTTGCTTCATTCTTTGCTGTTGCTGAGTTAGGTTGTAATACACCTTTATTGTATGACAACTTATGGGCCAGTACTGATCATTACATGAACAAGGAAAATATTCTCCCAGACCCAGAAAACACGTGGGAGAACATCAGGGATAAAGAGTTTCGATTGTCAGATATGCTCACCCCCATCGCACAGGGAATGACTAAGGGTGATATCATGGGTGGTATTGGAAACAAATACCACTATGCAGCGGGTTCGTTTGGTAGAGAAGTTATAACGATAAACTACTCCGAGTTTGTGGATATGCCCGACCATGATATTGAACCACCGTGGGACGTGACCGAGAATGATTTATTTGGTTTGCAGACCTTTAATAGTTTAGTATATCCAATAACACAGAAAGAGATTGTTGATAAGGCACGTGACTGTATCGACATCTTTGGTTATGCGGGAAAGAAGGTTGTGATTACTAAGAGTCAACACCATCAAAACTCTTTTGAGTTGTGTATCCTTCCCGCACTAATGTCTGCTCGTAGAATTTTCGAAATACCAGTGCCGGATTCGTACACCGATTTGGATGAAAATGTTAATGCGATTACGGATAGACTGAGACGAACGTGCACTCTGATGATGAAGAGAAACGGAGTTGACCTTGTCTGGGGTGTGTCGGAAGAGTTTCACGCAAAGGGTTTGACATACATTAGTGCTCAAGGAAACGACTGTACGGATGTAAACTCAAGGCCGACTTGTCATGTTAATTAACCGTAATATGGTAGGTCTACATGGACGTGGCATTGTCTTTGATAAAGGCAGAGGATTGTCTGAACTACATGAGAAGATAGATTCGGTAAAGACTCTGTTGAGTAATGTTGGTGCGAACAAGGGTGACCTAGTCACCATTGCTATTATGGAGGTAGACCTTACACATATCGCATCGATCTTTGCGTGTGGTGAATTAGGACTGAGAATCTTTATCTTAGATAGTCCTGCGACCAGAGAGTCTCTCCCGTTTACCAAACTTGCTTTACACGGGCCATCCGACTACTACCTCTACAGTACTCAAGAAGATACCGAGAATATATACAACGGTCTTCACGATGAGATGTTGGGACGTTATGGTGGTCTTGGTATTGACGCAACAGCACAACCAGATTACCTAGACTTTCCAAATGTTGAAGTGTTACCAACAGACCCATTCTTGGTAAGTTCTACATCTGGAACCACCGGCCCGAGTAAACCCATCACTTTCTCACACCAAGAAGTCTATGACATATCCAAACGTAATATTAACGTGTTTTGGTTTGGACATGATGCCAAGGTGGTACATTCCAGAAACCTACACCATGCATCCGCAATATTGACTCACCTGTTTCCCGCACTGATGAATGCGTACTCACACAGTTCATTTGCGATTGGACACGACCTGAGTGCTGATGAAGATGCTGACCGGATGGTAGGTCTCAAAGACTTACTGAGAGAACCTCCATCCAATATTATGATACCCAACAAGGAAGAACTCTATGATTTCTTAGAGACATTTGGGGGTGCATTCCGTAATACAGTCAATATCAATATGTGTGGATTCGTACTGGACGAGGAGTTTGTTGACCTTGCGAGAGAATACAATGTTTGTTTCCAGTCACATTTTGGTAGTATTGATACTGCTATACCATTGTTTATAAACCGTGTGGACAAGGACTCAATCGTCATTCCCAATTCACTAGGGGTACTATGTGATGACTTTTACAAGACAACCCTTGAGAATGGACGTATGAAGGTAGAACACCCCCTCTGGGACGCACCAAGGTACATTGACGATGATCTTATGATATTTGACGGACAGTATATTCTAATGAGTTCTCGTGATGTTGATGTCAACCTACCAGATGGATTTGACATATCACCGTTCTTTCAAGACACCAAAATTAATTACGAACAACTAAGAGGGCACTTAAATGTTATTGCTAAACGGGTGTAGTTTTGTCTACGGAGATGAACTAGAAGGTTATGACAACACACCACCAACACATTGGCCTCATACATTTGGTCACCAACTTGCGGAGAAACTAGACATTGATTATGATAACATCGCTGCGTGTGGTAATTGCAATCAAAAGATATTTCGAGAGACTGTAGACTACTTGACTAGTAGTAAAGACACACCGTCACACATGATGATATTGTGGTCAGACCCCATCCGAAAAGAAACGTTACTTGAAGTGAAGGATTCAGTTGAAACTTCAGAATTCGAAACACCTCGTAATATGTCTATGACACAGTGGCACGAAAATCGAATAGGGGATCTGTTACTCTCTATGTCAGAAAATGTTGCTGTGAAACACTCCAATCATATGTTATATAACCATTTAATAAACTTTGAACTCGAACGAAGAACTGTTGACATATTTCTATCCACGTTTTGTACAGGGATGACCCACCAATTATCACTGATGTTGGGAATGCAAACCCTGTGTGACAGTATGGGTATTAAGTTGGTACAGGGAGTATTCCACCTAAATATCAGGACAGAATTAAATAAGTTCTTAAATAGAATAGACAGGGAAGCAAGAGTTACCTCCAGTCAGGTAATTGATTGGAGGAAATGGGTACTCGAAACACTAGACAAACTTCGGCCAGAGTGTCAGGTTGGGTTGGTGGGGTCTAGTAAGACCTTAATAGACTTTAACAACTCTCGCAGACTTAAAAAATATGGTCACCCTGACGAGCAAGCAAACAAGGAATTCGCAGATTATTTGGAAACTTTCTTCAATTAATTGAAAATAATGCTTGACAAAGGGTGCTGTTGTTGTTATAATAAGTACTTAGTTAATCGAGTTGAGAGAGAAATATGATTGAAGTTGGTGATGTTGTTTATTGTAACTGGGGTGCGATGCATCCAACCGAAGAACTTGCTGTTACCAAGATCGAAGGTGATCGTATGTGGTGCGAAGGTGGTTTTACCATGTTGCTTCGTGACCTACGTAATATGAGCATGAACTATAACAGTCCTATCGGTGTCTATTTATTGAAATAACGCTTGACAAACGTTGCCCTTGTTGTTATAATAAGTACTTAGTTAATCAATTTGAGAGAGAATATATTATGAACCACGTTAACGCGATCCAAAACGCAAAAGAATTCGGTCAAGAGTTAGAAGTATTCACCAACTACGTCAACACCTTCTACGGTCAAGGCGGTATCTACGCCAAGCATGATCATGCAACTATTGACCAGATTCAAGCTGCAATTATGACTTACATTACTACATTGACTGATTTAGTCACTTGGGGTGGAGGTGATAGTCTTGATAGAGAAAGAGTCTCTATAATTCTGACTGACGAATTTAATGTTAATCTTTACTAAAAAAACCTTGACAAACGTTGTTGTTGTTGTTATAATAAGTACTTAGTTAATCGAGTTGAAGAGAGAGAATATATCATGGCCTATGTATCACAAGAAGAGAAAAAAGTCCTTGCAGTCGAAATCAAGAAAGTCTGTAAGAAATACGGATACAAAGTATCTTTAGCAATCCGTCATCATAGCACTCTTGTTGCTAAAGTGAAGGGTGCAGAAGACCTGATGAAAGGTTACTGTGACGTTCAGATGACTCCAAATAAAGTACTAAAGAGAGAGTTGAACGGTTACAACAACTTCTCTGTTGAAAGAGTCCTTGAAGAGTCTGCGAAGTGGGGACATGATGTTAACACTTACTGGCATTGCGAGAACTACTGTGAGAAAGGTGTTGCGTTCTTGACTGAGTTAAAGTCTGCAATGGAAGGAAAAGACTTCTTCAACGATGACGATTCAATGACTGACTACTTCCACAGAAGTCACTACACAGATATCAAACTTTACGCATGACATATATAAAAGGGTAAGAAATGGAAACCACACCAACAACTGAAGAACGATGCGCTAAGGCGATGGAGTTAGTGGTCGCTGCGGAAGATGAACTTGCTATTGCTATCGTGGAAAAGAACCTAGTAAGGATTGCAACCTATACCACGTTAGTTGATGAGTATCAACAGATGCATGATGAATTAAAAGCGTATTTAAAGTCTCAGTGAAAAACATTCAACGTATATATAATATTAAGAGGAATATATGATTCACGTTACAAATAAAGAAGTGTTCGAAATTTTCGAGGACTTCACTAAACTTAAAACTAAAAAGGATAAGGTACTCTTTATCCGTGAGCAGGGTAATCTAGTACCCGCAGTAAAAGATGTCATTCGAGGCGCATTCGATGACCGTCTGAAATTTGTGTTACCAGTTGGTAAACCACCGTACACCCCGAACAGACCTGAAAGCGTACCCTCATCATTAAAGATGTTGCATCGTCAATTCAGTACATTCGTTGTGGGTGCTACTTCAGAAGGTCTGGGGCAAATGCACATCGAGAAAAAATTCATTCAGATGCTAGAATCTATTCATGCCGAAGATGCATTGATTGTTCTAGACATGGTGGCCAAAAAACCACCAGTAAAAGGATTGACAGTTAAGATAGTAGAAGAGGCATTCCCTAACTTACTACCCTAATTGATTTTCGTTATGTTTCTTTCAACTAACAGCAGGAGCGCGTTTAATGCCAAGAAACCAAATAGAGCGATTGAAGAACGATAGCAGAGAACTTGACCAATACATTCACCGTCTCAAAAGGAAAGGTCGAGACAACTTAGCGCATAAGTTATCTGCAAAGAAATTGTACCTCAATCAAACTATTGCTGAGTACGAAAAATCAACTCATGTTCTAGCATAAAAAGGTAGGTGATACAGTATCTCGTGTGGGGTGCTTCGGCACCCCATTCGTCAATTTAAGGAAATAAAAAAGTAATGCCCCTATATATTATAAAAAACAGAAAGACAGAAAATACCCAAACTATCATGTGTTCTTGGAACTCTCTACAGGAAAAATTAACCGACCTAGGCGAAGACTGGACTCAACAGATTGGTGCACCCGCACTGATATCCCATACGGGTAACATCGTAAACAAGACTTCCTCGGAATTTAAACAACTTCTTGGCAACATCAAGAAGGGTTCTGATAAATCTTCTACCATCGAGAACTAGATTATGACCATGAAACGTCTAAAGATAGACAACCTCTTGACGTACCAACCTATCACCGAAAACCAACGAATCGCATACCAGTCATTCAAAGAAGGAGATCACCTTGTTCTTTGTGGTTCTGCGGGTACTGGTAAGTCCTTTGTTGGAATGTATCTCGCACTACAGGACGTACTCGACAAGTCTTACGAACAGGATAAACTTGTTATAGTAAGAAGTGTCGTTCCTACCAGAGAGATGGGTTACCTGCCCGGCTCAGTAGAAGAAAAGTTCGCACCTTATACCGCACCCTATAAATCTATTGCTACCGAACTCTTTAATGAGAAGATGGCATACGAGAATCTGGAAGCACAAGGTGTCGTTGAGTTTGTATCAACATCGTTTATACGTGGTACTACTCTGGACAACTGTATTGTGATGGTGGACGAGATGCAGAATCTCACCTTCCATGAACTAGACTCCATTATCACAAGGGTTGGTAAGAACAGTCGTATCATCTTCTGTGGTGATTACTATCAGTCTGACCTAAATAAAGAGTCGGACAAAAACGGAATACTTCACTTCATGAATATTATGGAAGTGATGAATAATTTTACAACCGTAGAATTTGGTTGGGCGGACATCGTTCGTTCGGACTTCGTCAGAGACTATATAATGACAAAGGATATGGTTGAACGAGGAAACCTAAAATGAATTTAAGTAAAAACTTCACACTCCAAGAGTTCACCAAGTCTATGACTGCAACTCGACTGGGTATCGATAACACACCTCAAGGCGATCATCTGAGGGCAGCGCAAGAGTTATTCACTCAAGTCGTTCAACCCGTTAGGGAACACTTTGGTACAACCCGAATTAATTCAGGATATCGTTCGCCCGCATTGAACGAAGCTGTAGGTGGGTCTTCACGGTCACAACATTGTAAGGGTCAAGCAGTTGACTTGGAATGTGATAAGGCGGATAACCTTGTTGTCGCACAGTGGATTAGAGATAACCTAGGGTTTGATCAACTAATCTCTGAGTACTACGAAGAGAATGACCCATCATCTGGTTGGGTTCATGTGTCATATGTGAGTCCAGAAGAGAACCGCGAAGAGTGTTTGACTGCACAACGTGTTGATGGCAAGACCGTGTATAGTTTAAGTTTACCTGAATGAACATAATCTTTCAGTATATGATTACCAACGAAGAGACGGAGAAACGATCTCCTGTCCCACAGTATCCTCAAGGTACACGTTCGGAACTGTATCGTGTAACCGGTGACCTGTCGGCAAAGTCCTTTCAAATCTATGCTGATAAGATTGGTTGTAAACATCACTACTCAACTAACCAAGTATACACCAAGAACTTCGATGGGTCAACTGTTTTGTTGTTCGAATGTCTACGTATGATATATGACCCGATGTACGATGAGTACGACAAGGTCGCATTCATTGATTCCGATATCATATGTAATACCGAAGAGAATATCTTTGATGAGACCAATGGTTACGAGGTGACCGGAGTATTCGAGTCTGAGATACGCACATCTAAGGACGGTGGATACAATACTTGGGATTACGATGACGAGACTAAGAAACAACTGATTACCAAGTTAGAACGTAATGGTATGCCAATTGTCCCCACAGAACCCCCATATAGACCGTCTTGCGTCACTACGTTCAATACTGGAGTGTTGGTATGGACTAAGGAAGCACGTCTTAAAGCACGGGAGTTGTTCGACCCTTGGTACAGTTATATGATGGATGGTGACAAACATGGTGACCCCTTCTGGTTGAACAATGACCAACCTTGGATATCTGGCCAGCTGACTAAACACGGATTCAAGATACAGAGTATTGACCAGAAATGGAACGATACCCCTACACACTGGCACGATGATCGTGGATATGAGGCAAACTTCCTTCACTATACTGGGGGTGGTAACAAGGTTGTTATGTTGGATGATTGGAAGAAAGGTAAATTTAAATACGTTTAACGCTTGACAAAGTACCACTCTTAGTGTTATAATAAGTACCTAATTGAGAGTAAAGTAACTAAGGTATATATGAAGAAGGAAATACAATTGAACAAGCAAGTACATAAAGTAATACTAACAGACGCAGACGGTGTACTCCTGAACTGGGGTTACGCATTTGATGTCTGGATGTTAGAGAGAGGTTACAAAGCAGTAAACCCTCTCGAATATGACATCGCAAAAATCTACGATATCCCAAGAAATTTGAGTAAGAAGTTCGTAAGAGAATTCAACGAGAGTGCTCACATGGGATTCGTTCCCCCTCTGCGAGACGCAATGCAGTATGTCAGAAAGTTACACGAAGAACACGGTTATGTGTTTCACTTGATAACTAGTATGAGTAAAGACGAGAACGCACAGAAGCTAAGAACAATGAACATTAAGAAGTTGTTCGGTGAGACTGCGTTTACCAAGTTCATCTATCTGGACACGGGTGCTGACAAGGACGAGGTGTTGAGTCAATACGAAGGTACTGATTACGTCTGGGTTGAAGATAAGATAGAGAATGCAATTGCGGGTAAGAAGTTCGGTCTAGAGAGTCTGGTCATGGAACATGGTTACAACATGAACGATGAAGAGTTCCCTCTGATGAAGAACTGGAAAGATGTCTACGAATACCTAGAAGGGTAAAATAAGAAACTGATATATACCTACATGAAAAAAAGATATGTAGGTTACTCAGAGTTTTATCACGATGCAGGTCTCGCCATCATTCAAGATGACGGTACTGTTGAATTCGCATCTCAGTCGGAACGTTATACTGGCATTAAGAATGACGGTAACATTCCCGATGAGATGTGGCATTTTGTCACCAAGGACGATCACGTCACTTTCTACGAAGATTACGAACTACGTAGAACTAAGATGGGTGGTCTCCGAACCTTTGGTATGTGGCAGTGGGGTAAACAAAATGAAGATAAAACATATGAACAATTGGAGATTGGGGAAGAAAAAACCCCAATGTATGGTCAGTTGTCATTCGATGACTTCAATCTTCACCACGAAAGTCATTGCGCTCTAGCATTCTTTACCCGTCCTTGGGAATCCAAAGAAGATACTGTAATGGTATCCGTTGATGGTTCGGGTGAACTCGAATCACTCTCTATCAAAGACCACAATTTCAATACACTACACACCATACAATGGCCTCAATCCTTGGGTACAATCTATGGTGGTGTCACCGCTTCACTCGGTTATAAAGCACTAAGAGACGAATACATCATCATGGGACTCGCATCCTATGGTGAGGTTGATGACGAATTATATAAACTACTACACAACTGTTACTATTGGTTTGAAAGTAAACAAGGTAAAGATGTACGGATGAATGTAGAGTTCGCAGGGTATTGTCTTGCAGAAAGTGAACTGTCCGCAAAATACGCTAAGTATGAAACTCGATTCCGAGATTACATATCGGAACACTGCACACCCGAAAATGCGTCTGCTACTGTGCAGAAGTTCTTTGAAGTTGAAGTGATGAAGATAATGACTACTGCACGGCAGTATGGTAGTAAGTTAGTGTATGGTGGTGGATGTGCTCAGAACGTTACTGCAAACACTTTAATCCGTGAACTGTTTGATGAGATGCATATTGCAATCGCACCAAGTGATTCGGGTAACGCATTAGGATGTGCGGCATACTCATGGCATAAGGCAACAGGGGGAACACACCTAAAGTGGTCTCCTTACCTTGGACACAACATAGACCGTGACATAGACCCCAAAGAAGTCGCACAATACCTTGTAGATAACAAAATATGTGGTGTTGCGAATGGTCGTGCGGAATATGGCCCACGTGCGTTAGGTAATCGTTCATTACTTGCAGACGTTCGTTCCGACATCAATGACACTGTTAACACTATTAAACGTAGACAGAAGTTCCGACCCTTTGCTCCGGCAATTCTATCCGAACACGCAGACGAATACTTCTCTGGCCCAATGAATGAGTATATGCAATTCACCGCAGTTGCTAAACACAAATACTCTTCGGTCACACATGCTGACGGAACCGCAAGAGTTCAGTTAGTAACACCAGATTGTAAATCAGTCTTACGTCAGATACTAGAAGAGTATTACAAATTAACGGGTGTTCCGATGTTACTAAATACATCTTTAAACATCCGTAACAAACCAATGGTCAATACCGTAGAAGAGGCTATTGAGTGGGAAAACAAATACAAAGTAAAGGTATTCTAATGGAAAATAAAAAAATGAAAGATTTTCACCCCGCAGACTCAAACGGAGACGGTATCGTCTCGGCAGAAGAACAATCAATGTACCTTGAGTTCAAGAGAAAAGAACTCGATGACCAAGACGCAATGCGTGACGCACAACGTAAGATGACGTGGTTTGCTTTGTTTGGTATGTTACTATATCCTTTTGCTGTAGTTCTAGCTAGTCTAATGGGATTGACTGAAGCACAATCGACACTGGGTAATATGGCACCTACGTATTTTGTAGCGACTGCCGGTATTGTTGCCGCATTCTTTGGTACTCAAGCATATAATAAGAACAAGTAGTGGAAAAGGTTAGGTGGCGTGGCACGTGGGGAATGGGGGATGTTATTCTCGCACTCAATATCTGTCACAACTATTGTTATAAAAACGATACGACACTCAACCTAGAGATGCACTGGGAGCACGGGGAAGACCATTTAGAAACCCCTGAAGACCCTGAAACAATCATAGAACGTATGACGTGGATACATACCAAATACTATCGTGAAGAAGATGTAACAGTAACCCACGTCTATAACTCCGACCTATTTGATTCTGGCAATGTAAATCCTAATAAATCTAAAAGAAGATTCTACTTCGAATCTGGTGCGTTTGAAGATACAGATGCCCCTGACAATAACTGGCCTTGGAAAAGGGAACACTACAAAAATCATATCGATACCAAGAAGATAGTTGTATGGACACCTACCTATAATTCAGAACCACCAAGAAAGTGGAAAAGGTTCTTGACAAAAGATGATTGGGGTGATATAATAGAGCTACTTCGCAGGGAGGGGTGGATACTAGTAGAACTCACTTATCGTACACCTATAAAAGAAGCATTCAAACAGATACAAGATGCAGACTATGTCTTCTGTTATGATGGAATGTGGCACTATCTCGCAAAGAACTTCTCTACACCAATATTTATACCATCATGGGAAGGCATCAGTGGTTATGCTTGCCCTCAAGTAGTATGTAGACCTAATAAGAAACTTACTATGAAGTTTGTATCTACATTCACTGAAGAGGGACATAAACATATGAAATATAAATCTGATAAATACCTAAGAAAACTTGGAGAATACTTTAGTGAAGATTGATAGAGCAGTAATTGAAATTAATGGTGCGTGTAACTATAGTTGTACTATGTGTCCTCAAGACACTAGAACGGGTGGTAGAAACAAAGACTTTCTCAAGAAGATGGGACTGGAAGAGTTTGAGAGAAATGTTGCTGATTGTGCAAAACATGGACTACGAGTAGTTAACCTAGAAGGTAGTGGAGAACCCACACTGAATAGACATCTACCCGAATACATTAAGATTGTTAAGAAGTATGGAGCTAAGTGTTTCATGTTCTCTAATGGATTCCGTATGCATGGACAGTTCATGGCAGACTGTGTTGATGCCGGACTAGACTTCTTTCGATTCTCGTTCATTGGATACAACCCTGAGAAGTATGATGAGTGGATGAACAATACTATTGGAGGAAACTTCAATAACATTGTTGATAACATTAAACAGATGAAAGCATATGTGGACAAGACTGGAAGTGACTGTGTAGTCGCAACCTATCACTTGATTACTGACAACGAAAACCTAAATAAAGAACTTGACCAGTATAAAGCTTTGGTTGATGACCTTGGTGTCAAAACTGAAATTTGGAAAATGCATAATTGGTCTGGTGTATACAACATCGGTCTCAATGAGAGAGAAGGGAAGGTAAAAAGTTGTGGTAGACCATTTAGTCCTGATGTTGTTATTCGTGCTGGCGGTACTGACGGTAAGAGAGGTGGTGTTGCACCTTGTTGCCAAGTACTCGGTCAAGACGAAAAGGCCGTTCTGGGGCACACCTCTGAGAACACCATCGAAGAAATATGGTACGGAGAAGAATATACAAAACTCCGTGAAGATCATACTAGCGGAAACTATCCTGATTATTGTCTTAGTTGCGACTTTCTATTGGATGACCCCGAAGTACTTGTCTACACTAACCATGAGCGTGACCTAATGAAGATGCACGGAACAGAGTTCGACTTAAATGATTACCGATAATCTATGGATGATACAGATACACGGCAACGAGGTATCACAACATTATGCAAAACAGTCGATTCCTACATGGGATTGTCATGTCAACCTCTTTGATGCATACACCCCAGAAGCAATGCCTAGCTACTTGAACTTTGGTAAGTTCTGGGGGGTGCGAGACTTCAGTGAATCTGAGAAGGCAGGATTCTACAGTCACCTAGAGTTATGGCAACTGTGTTTCGTGGAAGACAGACCTATCTCAATCATAGAACATGATGTGGTGCGATGTAAAAAGGATATGCCTATCATAGGTAACTTCTTTGCATTCGCAGACTTCGAAGATGAGAAAAGTTGGAGAAACTATTCTACTAGATTCAAGGGTCATCCATACTGGGGAACAGATGAACCACTGTGTCCTGTCACACACGCATACTACCTCACTCCCGATGTTGCGGAGGCATTATTCTACGCAGTCATCCTAGACCCCATCACTAAGTTCGTGGACGATTATATGTGGGAGTTCATGGGTCAAGACAAAGACAAGATAGTACAGTATTCTAATCCTATATACTATGAACACATTGGAGGCACAATGGCCCATGAATAGAATGATATATCAGGTTTCTGTAGGGAAACCATCTAAACTTTACGAACACTGTATCCAATCGGTAAGTGATTACTGTGAACGACACGACATCAAACACATTATATTGAGTCAACCAAAACTAAGAATCAAACCAGACATCTTTACCAGTGGACGAAGCGAAGAGTCGTACATGAAGTATGGTGGGTATCTACCTATCTACGAGAAAGAGAATGCGTTTGAGTACCTCGATGATTATGACCAGATTGCAATCATTGATGCTGATATCTATATCCGACCAGACGCACCAAATATCTTTGATGAGATGGATGGCGACTACGCATTTGGTGCTGTTGCTGAACGTGAGATGGATATTCAAACTTGGTATACTGGCAAGATTCAAAACTACTCTGCAATGCAGTATCGTCACCTACACGGTAGCGGACAGGGGGACTTCGTACCAAATCACTTAGGGTTTGAGTTCTTCAATATGGGGATGATTCTCTTGAACTCACAACAATTCAAACCATACCTCAAGGGACAGTCACCCCACGACTTCTTGATGAGAGATGAGTTTAAGGACTTTGTTGATGGAATAGGTGCTTACAAATGGAGTACCGACCAGACACTATTGAACTACTTCCTCAAGAAGTACAAGATACCTACCAAACATATGGAAGGCAAATGGAATGGATTGTTTGGTGCGGTCAATAATGTAAAAGAGTGTCACTTTGTACACTTCTTCCTGAAGGACAAACTTCCCAACGGTGGAGAAAATGTCGAAGAGTTAATGAAACAAATCGTATAAATAACCCTTAGACAATACCGTCTAAACCTATATTAAGAGAGTGAGAAATATGAACATACTAAAGACAGTCCTTGTAGCAGGGACTTTAATTACTGCCGCACCTGCATTTTCCGCAGGAGACTACACCGAAAAGAACTTCAAACTTGTAAGTAAAGACACGGGGACATCTGTCCAATACCGTGGATACACCAGTGGTGACCAGTTCACTATGGTTGGAGTTGCACAAAAAGTTGGTAAGTGGAAAGTCGGGTATCGCAACACCAAGTCTAAAGGCAAGACCGAAAACCGTTATCGCATCACTGCACCGAAAGTATTCTCCCTAATGGGTGTTACTATGAAACCTCGTGCAGAGTGGAGAGAGTGGGAATCTGACCAGAAAGATTCATACCTACGTTTAACACCCGTTATTCAAACCGGAGGAGACATCACCAATAAACTATCATGGTTTCTTGATGTCAAACCTAAGTTTGCTTTTGGTAAGGTAGGCACCGATAATGGTCGTTTGGAAAGTGTACAGAATGATCTTGGAGTTGATTACCAATTCAATGATTACATTAGTGCAGGAATCTTCTACGAGTATGTGGCTGACGATAACTTTTCGAAAAAAGATGATTTCTTCGGAACAAGTATAGTCGTTAAGTTCTAGTCATGGAAATCCTAGTTCTTTTACTAGGAGTTCTGTACGGTCTACTAATTGGGGTTATCCCTGCCGCTGGTGCTACTACGGGTCTGGTTACTATCTTTGCATTCTTGCATTGGTTTCCCGACCCTTACCTTGCAGTAATATTCTGCATGGCAGTGGTCGCTGCGTCAACGACTGGGGATAGTTTCAGTGGTATTCTTCTAGGAATCCCTGGCGCAAACTCTGCCGCAACTACGATGATTGATGGTCACCCCCTTGCGCTTCAAGGAAAGTCAACCTATGCGTTGACTGCCGCAATCACATCGTCAACAGTAAACGGACTACTCTGGGGTGGTCTGGTGTTCTTCTTCCTTCCCTATTACGGTAAATTGGTTTACTTCTTTGGCATCCCAGAGTTGTGGATATTCACTTTACTTGCATTCGTGTGTGTTGTTTTTATATCGAGTAAACTGTGGGTTAGGAGTATTGTTGCACTATTGATAGGTTTATTCCTTGGTGCGGTTGGTACTGACCCCAATACTGCGGGTGAGAGATTCACGGGTGGTTGGTTTTATATCGAAGACGGTATTCAATTGATGCCTCTGGTCGCAGGACTCTTTGCATTCCCCGAACTGATTGCAGGATTGAAACGTGGTGGTACTATTGCACCTATCCTGTCAGGGTTCGAACAGAGACGTGAAGGGTTCAAGGCAGTATGGGACAACCGATGGTTATCACTGAGAGGTGGTTTCATCGGTGCTATCATAGGGATGTTGCCAGCACTCGGTGGTGCGGTAGGTGATTGGATTGCATACGGACAGACTGTTGCAACCAACCCAGACGAAACATTTGGTAACGGGAACATCAAAGGTGTAATTGGGCCGGAGGGTGTAAACAATGCACAGAAGGCAACATCAATGTTACCGACCGTCTTGTTTGGAATTCCAGGCGCATCATTCGCTGCTGTTCTGTTATCACTGTTTGCATACCTCGACTTTGAGATGGGTTCCTTTGATTTACTAGAAGATGGAAAGTTCTTTTCAAGCTTGACTTTTGGGTTCATGTATGGTAGTATAATAGTTGGGATAATTTGTATAGTTGCGATGCCATTGGTTGCATCCTTCACACAGGTTAAGTTCAAGTACTATGCACCACTCATATTCGCATTCGTCACGTGGGCTTGTGTACAGTACACGGGTGGTTGGCAAGACTACTTTGTGTTGGTACTATGTACTATAATGGGTCTCATACTTAGAAAATATAAGTTTAGTAGACCCGCATTGTTATTAGGGTTTCTGTTGAGTGAAAGGATTGAGAACCTTACACATCAAATGACTGGACTCTACACATTAGAATCGGTGATGGATAGACCCCTATTCATTATCTTAACCATTATTACTTTAGGAGTATTCACATGGGGATTATCAAGAAAATCGCAATTGGACTTTGCTTAGTCTTAACTACACAAGCATTTGCTGATGTAACACTAGTCGTTCCACAAAAGGTTGGTGGAGGAACATCTGTATGGGCATCAATTGTCGCAAAGGAGATGGAGAAGTATCTGGATGAGAAAGTTATCCTACAACACTATCCGTCTGCACGTGACATCGGTGGATTCAATAAATTTCATAATGAGTATAAAGATCGAGACGATGTCATCATGGTATCGCATGGTGGTAACGGAGTATCGTTCTTAACGGAAGAGGTTGATTATGTTTACGCAGACTACGAAAGTATTGGTCTGATGAACCTCAACATCATTGTGGCAAAGAGAAAAGACTTCAACCCCGACACTAGTGTGATTAAGTTCTCTGCTGGTTCGGGACAAACTCCCGAAGCATTTGCAATAACATTGTTACAGTGTGGGTGGTTACCTACAACACAACTGTATGTTGACTGTTTTAAAGACGAGGTTGTATGGGTATCTGGTATGTCTGGGGGTGAACGTAGGCTCGCATTCCGTAGAGGAGAACTCAATGGTACACGTGAGAATCCCGCTGCATACAAGAAACACGTGAGTCAAGATGAGAACGCAGAAGTATGGTTCCATCACGGTATCATAGTGCCACCTTTACATGAGGGACAAATCGCAAAACATATCGATGATGAGAATTATAAGGGTTACTTGTTAGAAGACCTATTCTTTCAGAAATGGGGATACGCACCAAAGGGTGACTTCTACGAAGCATACAAACTAGTTAAGTCATTCCGTGATGGTATGCAGAAGGCATTGTGGGTACATAAGGGTAATCCGAACCGTGACCGTTATGTTGCCGCACTCAATAAAGTTGCGTCCAACCCTGAGTCTATTGCCGCAGTTGCAAAGAAAGTCGGCAATTACGATTGGTACACTGGAGTTCAGGGTGACGAACATCGTGATATTTTGATGACGCTTATTGATGAGGGTTCTCTCGGAACATTGATTGACTTTAATCGTTCCGCATTGGGTCTTGATGCGGTGTACAAGGAAGAGTTACTTGTCCAATAAGTACATATTAGTGACAGGTGCGCCAGGCAGTCGTTGGAGTGGATTCGTCAACGACTGCCTGTACACTCGTCCTGATGTAGATACTAGTGACCAGTCTCCCAATAGAGAGTATTGGGCTCATGGTGACTTAATGCATAAGGGTGCATACTTCGACCCTAGTTTCGAGTTCATGAATTCTCCAGAGTCTGAATGGGATAAACCATTTAGTGGTACTGGTTATAGAGTAATCAAGTCACACACGTTTGCGTTTATGTTGGATAGGTTAAAGGAACATGGTCACGATATGTATTTGATACATAGACCTGATGACGAGTGTTATGAGTGGTGGCACACGGCTGGTGGTTGGGATATTACCTATCCAGACTACAGACGTTACTACTGGGATAATGATGGGATGAAAGACCAAATTAGATTACAGAACAAACACATTCTGGACTTTGTCAAACAGGAAGGTCTTGAAGGTTATGATGACGGAAAGAGGACGATATATCGATGGCGACCCCCTACAAATACACGAAAGAATTTGACCGAAACTGGTTGAAGGATTACTTTACATACGACTGGCCCACATCACGAACTGCGGGTCTTGATGGTTATTACTGGACAGGATTTAGGTTAATAGATGAAATCAAAGAAGGGGAACGAGTTCTGGATGTTGGTTGTGGTCTCAATCCTTTTAAGCGTCACATTACCAATCTTCATGGAATTGATATCACAGACATAGGGTCTGATGAACAGGTTCCTGTAGAATACTTTAAGACCGAAGAGAAGTATGATGTTGCGTTTGCACTGGGTAGTATCAACTTCGGTCACTACGATATGATTAAGAGTCAGACCGAAGGAATGGTCAATGCACTGAAACAGAAATCTCGCATCTATTGGAGATGTAATCCTGCACACCGTGACCACGGTAATGACAAAGTGAAGGATGTGCCATTCTTTCATTGGAGACTGGAACACCACCTCTTGTTAGCAAAACGTTTTGGATACGAAGTAACAGAATTTATGCCTGACAAGAACAGGTACTACGTAAAATGGGAAAGAAAATGAACCACAAAATATTCATCCACATACCTAAGAATGGTGGGATGACAATAAGAAAAAACCAGACGATTAGACAACAAGTCATCTTTTCTTCAACGAATAATCATAAGAGTGCTGCATACACCAAGGGCCTTGAAGAGAAGATGCACAACACCAAAGACCACCAAGGGTACGAACACGCACGTTGGAGAGACCTGAAGACTGATGTTCAGGAGAATTTCCAAGCAGTTGCAATCGTTCGTAATCCTTGGGATAGGGTTATGTCTCGGTTTAACTTTGCGAAGAAAGTAATGTACCACGAAGGAACCCAACCAAAAGACTATGCAGATGTATCATCCTTTGAGGCATTCCTAGAGGAACGTCATAAGTGGGGTGGTCAAGAGTATATGTGGCATCGTGCAATCCGTGGATGGTATCCCGCATACGACCATGTGAGTGACTTGGAAGGAAACAACCGATGTGACATACTGCGGTTCGAGAACTATAACGATGACGTGAAACTATACTTCGGTCTATTGAGCGACCCGGCTCCCCGCAACATTACTCGTGTACCCAATGATAATGGTAAGACGGGATACGGTACTTCTTATACTGATATATACACTAAAGAGACTATACAACTAGTCGCTGACTGGTACAAGAAAGATATAGACTATTGGGGTTTTGACTTTGATACTGGTGCGACTAAAAATTACTGGATTAAATGATGTTAAAAGAACTTTTTGACAAATACGGTTGTGATAAGGGAACGGGTAGACACCACTACTATAAAGAATATGAACCCTACATGAAACCCGTAAGAGAGGAGCTCCTCGGTAGAGGGCCCTCTACCAACGACCCTATCAATATTCTTGAGATTGGTACATTCAAGGGTGCATCTACTCGTGCGTTCCATGAATATTTTCCTAAGGCAAACATTTATGTCATAGACTTATTTGACCGTATTCCGTCTAAAGATGTTACAATATTACGCAAAGACCGAGTTCGTTTCATAGAGTCGAACTCTACAGTAAGATCACTCCCCAATAAGATTAAAAAAGCATGGGGTACGGATATCAAGTTCGACTTTATTATCGATGACGGTGCACATTGGCCAGAGGCAAATCGACTGACCTTTGAGAATACCATAGAGTTCTTGAAACCTGATGGGACATATTTTGTCGAAGATGTATGGCCATTGCACTTAATGACACCAACCCAGTTGTTAGATAAATATCTCGTCAAGAATCCCGGCCGTTACGACATGGATAAACACCTTCAAATGATGGATGTTTTTAAGAAATACGATATGACATCATATGATCGTAGGGAAGAAACCCGCCGCGGTGATACCTATATTATCGCAATGAAACACAAAAAGTAAGGAAATCCAATGAAGTTAATATGTTTTGATTTGGATGGTGTGTTGGTTGACACAAAAGGAATTCACTTCGATGCATTGAATGATGCGTTGATTGCACATGGACATGACCCAATCACAAAAGAAGAACATCTATCAAGATATGATGGTCTCACCACGGATATGAAACTCCGCCATCTGGGCATTCCTGATGATGATAAGAAAAAGGTTAGTATCTCTAAACAGGCAATAACCTATCTGAAGTTGAATACAATCAAACCCAATCCTGCAATTACTGAGTTGTTCAAATATCTCAAGAAACAGGAGTATGGGGTTGCTGTATGTTCCAACGCACTAGGACGAACTGTCGAGAAGTGTCTGTTATCACTGAAACTGTATGACTACATTGACGAGGTGTATACCAGCGAAGACGTATTGAACAACAAACCCCATCCAGAGATTTACTGGAAGGCGATGGGTGAATGGGGTGCATATCCCTTCGAGACTGTTATAGTAGAAGATTCTCCGGTGGGTATCACATCCGCATACTATTCCGGTGCAGAAGTCGTTCGTGTCAGTCACCCTGATGAAGTAAATATGGACTTGGTGTCACGTATCGAGAACGCATTCCCCGCATACGATGCACCTAAGTGGAAAGACTCCACAATGAACGTGTTGATTCCTATGGCTGGTGCGGGAAGTCGTTTCTCGGATGCGGGATATGTTTTTCCCAAACCATTAATCGATGTTAATAACAAACCTATGATTCAGACAGTTGTCGAGAATCTAGGGATTGACGCAAACTACATCTTTATCGTACAGAAAGAACATCGTGAGAAGTACAACCTAGACTCCATGTTGAACCTCATTGCACCTGACTGTACTATTGTAGAGGTTGATGGTGTAACAGAAGGTGCTGCGTGTACTACGTTACTTGCCAGTGAGTTCATTGACAACGATAAACCTTTATTCATTGCGAACTCAGACCAGTACGTGGAATGGGATTCTTTGGACTTCTTCTATAAGATGCAAGCACGACAAGCGGATGGTGGTATTGTTACTTTCAAAGCAACACATCCCAAGTGGTCATTCGCAGAAGTCGATGACGGTCTTGTTAAACGAGTTGCTGAGAAAGACCCGATCAGTGATAATGCAACTGTAGGTTTCTATTACTTCCGTAAAGGCAGTGACTATGTCAATTCCGCAAAGTCTATGATAGAACAAGATATTCGAACCAACGGTGAGTTCTACGTTGCTCCGGTATTCAACACTGCGATTGATGATGGTCTACGTATCTTTGCACACGAAGCGGCCGCAAACTGGGGACTCGGAACACCTGAAGACCTCGAAGCGTACCTACGAGAACACCACTGGTGAAAACCGCACTATGCATCTCTGGACGATGGAATGACGATTGTTCGCACAAGTGGGTAGACCGTTCTAAACGGTTACTACCCCACGACTACCTATACACTGGTTCATGGAAAGGTCAAAACACGGTGGACTTCACCGTAGATCACTTCTTTGATGAACCAGAGAACGAGTATCACCCAGTCTTTGACACCGAAGCATATCCTGATGATGCGTCTGCACTCAGACGTGATGTGTTCCCCCAGTTAATAAAAGAACATGAAGCTGGTGGTTCTTCCCACAGTCAACTTAAACACGCCCTCGCATCACAGAACTGGCACAAACAGATTCTAATCCACAACGAGATGATGAAACAATTACCCGATGACATTGATATGGTCATACGTACTCGTTTCGATACAATAGTCTCCGACCAGTTAGACTGGCAGGGGATGATACAAGAGTCATATGACAAGATAGTTCCTATGGGGTTCAATTGTATGAACTACTACGGTACTCACGACTTCAATAGAGTTAAGGGCATGGGTAAGGAGACTACTTACTATATCAATGATGCGTTGATTATACATCCCAGAGAGTGTTGGGATACCGACTTAGTGGATAGACTATATAAAGATAAGAAGTTAAAGAGTGCAGAAGAGGGATGGTATCAAATACTATCCGAACCTTTTGGTATGTACCACCAGAGTTATCACGGTGGTTGTTATTTGTCTGGAAGATGGGATTTGGTGAGAGATGTTGATGCAAGCCTACATAATTAGTATGATAAACAACCACGAGTCAACAGTTGCGACTCGTCATGTTATTGAATCAATAAAGAAAACTGGAACAAAACTAGAACCAATCATCCTGCCCGCAACAATTCCTAGTACAATAAAACAAGACCTCGATAACATGGGTCTGGCCGATTTACAATATACCTATCCAAGAGATGCATCACAAGACGGTCTTGATATGAGAACTGGTCTCCGACTGTCTCATTATCCTACCAACAATCTAAACAACAGAATTGCGTGTATGGTATCTCATATGAGATGTTGGCAGAAAGCAATTGATCTAGATGAGACTATTGTTGTCCTAGAACACGATGCATACTTTATAGACACTCTCTGTCCAGAGGACTTGACTTCTGAATGGAAAGGTGGTATAATAGGTCTTAATGATCCCAAAGGTGCAACTAGAAGATCACAAGAGTATCATAAGATAGCATCTTCTTACGTAGGACTGCAATCAGTTCCAACTATAGATGATTGGGATGTACCACAAGGTCTTGCAGGTAACTCTGCATATATGATATCCCCCAAGGGTGCTAAGAAACTTATAAGTAAAACCATAGAGATTGGTATGTGGCCCAACGATGCATTGATGTGTAGACAGATGTTCCCGTGGTTACAGATAGTCTATCCGTATTATACTAAAACACAGGGGTTGAAGTCAACCACAACATCATGAAAGCATTCGTAATTACATTAATCAATAACGCCAAGAGCGTTGAAGTTGCACAGAAATGTGTTGAGTCTGGGAAACGACATGGTATTGATATCTGGAACTTTGAGGCATTCTCTCCAGCAGACGATCCAGTATCATTGTTACAGACCAGAGGTATAGACCCCATTCAGTTTGATGAGAAGTATTCTCGCAACCTGAACTGCATCTCAGCATTCCTCTCACACTACGCATTGTGGGAACAGTGTATTAAGAGCAACGAAACCTTTGTCATCTTCGAACATGACGCAATCGTTCTTGCACCTATTCCAGAAACAACCTTCAGATATGTAATGAACATCGGTGCACCGTCATATGGTAATTGGAACACACCTAAGATACTTGGTGTCAATCCCCTCACAACTAAGAGATATTTTCCGGGCGCACACGCCTACATGATCACCCCCGCAGGTGCTAAACTATTAATAGAAAATGCACCCATGTATGCGAAACCGACTGACGTGTATATGAACCTAGATACCTTCCCTTGGTTACAGGAATACTATCCATTCTGTGCAGAGGCAAGAGACTCATTCACGACAATCCAAGTACAAGCTGGGTGTCAAGCAAAACATAACTACAAAGATGGATATGGTATTATCGATGCATGAAGTATTTTTAACTGGGTGCGATGAGAAAACCGCATGGCAGTTACCGTGGTTCGTATCGAACTACCGTAAACATAATAATCACCCAATCATACTCGCAGACTTTGGTATGAATCCTGACACACGTAAGAAGATGGTGGATGTCTTTGACTTGGTAATAGATGTCAAGAGTGAAGCAAAGGGGTGGTTTAAGAAACCTCGTGCGATACTAGATGCCACTAGAGTTGACGGTGTCACTAAAGTTTGTTGGATTGACACTGATTGTGAGATTACGGGTAACATCGAAGCTATCTTTAAACTGACTCACAAGGGTAAGTTAGGTATGGTTGAAGACCGTCCGTGGACTCAACGTAGACCTGAGATGGGTCGATGGTATAACTCTGGTGTAGTGGTTGTGGAAGGCACACCAAACGTCTTGAAGTGGTGGGCAGATGAGTGTATCCGTAATCCTGTACAGGGTGACCAAGAGGTATTATACCTTATGATGAATGGTGATGAGATACAGAAGATGTCATACATCGAACCTATCCCCCACATATATAACACTTTAAGATTAGACTACATAGATGGTATACAAGTAAAGAACCCTAAGATAGTACATCACACAGGTGCGAAGGGAAATGCTGTAATAAAAATGTTAATGGAGAAAAATGATGTATGAATATAGAACAAAGGTAGTACGTGTAGTTGATGGTGATACCGTTGACGTTGACGTTGATTTGGGATTCGGAGTATGGCTTCGTAAAGAACGAGTCCGTCTATACGGTATCGATACCCCAGAATCACGAACACGTGACAAAGAAGAAAAGAAGTATGGACTTGCCGCAAAGGCATTCCTAAAGAAAGCACTTGGTACAAGTCCTATTCTGAAAACAACAAAGGACGGTAAGGGTAAGTATGGTCGTATCCTTGGTGAGTTTATTGTTGACGATGGAGAGACTGGTACTAGGGTTAATATCAACCAACTACTGATTGAAGAACATCATGCCGCTGCATATCATGGACAGTCAAAAGATGAAATCGCAGAACAACATTTGATTAACAGAGAACTAGTAAAATTATGAAAATATTACACAACAATGTCCTAGTGACACAAGCAGAAGCAGAAACCGTTACTGGTGGTGGTATCATTCTACAGAGTGATTTGACATCCGGTAACAAAGCAGCAGTTGTCATCGCAGTCAGTGAAGCAGTCGCTGCAGCGGGTCTAAAACAGAAAGACCGAGTGTTCCTTGATTGGAGTAAGTCTATGCCAATCGAAGTTGATGGATTGAAATGTGCTGTGATTGAATATTGTCACATTAGAATGGTTGTGAACTAAGAGTAATTTATGAGAGTTAATGTACTTGGTAACGGAGACAATGCGGGTATCTTTAAAAGAGGTACGCAAGGCAAACTATTGATATGTAACATGCCTCCGTTCGAGATTCCTAAAAAGGAAGTATTCGCAACCTGTATGGTAGACTTCAAGATGATGAAGGCACTACAGGAAGGTCATATCCAACTTGATATGTACGAATGGATTCTTGGTACTCGTCCCAAAGTTTGGATGGAACAATCCGGTACATTCTACATGAAGTACTCACATCTTATTAAGGGATTTTATCAACACGTCCCTAAGTATGCCGCAGGAACGGGTGATCCAAGGATGGCTGCAACCAACTTCAACTGTGGTCACATGGCAGTTCATTATGCGTGTGCTAAGATGAAGGCGGACGAGGTTCACATCTATGGGTTCGATAGTATCTTTGATATGAACCTAGATAGTTTTACCGACCTTCTACTAGAGAGTGATCGTAGTACAGGTAACACCGTGAGACTTGCACAGAACTGGAGACCTATCTGGACAGAGATGTTTAAAGAATTCCCCGACACTAAGTTTCACTTGTACCACTCGCATTCTAATATTAAGATTCCGATATCGGATAATGTGTACGTACATACCCCAAAATAAAAGCTTGACTTTTTATATCAACCGTGATATAATAGTTTTATTCCGAAGTAGCTCAGTGGTAGAGCAGTTGACTGTTAATCAATTGGTCGTTGGTTCGACCCCAACCTTCGGAGCCATTACTATATGAGGAACGAGAATGAGTCATTACGATAAAGAAAGAGAAAGTTACCAAGACTTTATTGCAAAAAAAGCAAAAGAAGCAAAAAGGATATCCGCTTCAATGGTTGCACCCTCACCCATAGAGTTAAGGGTGAAGGCGTTAGAGGAAAGAATAAAAGAGTTAGAGAAGAAACAGGGTTAAGATCGTTTCTTCTTCTTACGTTCGTCAGCAATCCACTTCTTAGCTTTAGAGTTATCTACTGGTTTTTTGAGGAACTTACTGACATCTTTATATGCACGTAGAGTCTCTACCTTAAAGTCTTTACCGTTAGAGTTATCAACAATCAACATATTCTGTTTACCGAACATAGTCTGGAATGCACCGATGTTACGTTGTACTTCTTTCCAGTAGTTGGTAACTTCTTTCGCACCAATAGTACGGTCACGTGCTTCATCACGTTCTATTGCGGTATCAAGGTCGGTGTTCACAAATATCATTGCAACATCGTAACCAAGATTCTTCATTGCACTGACTTGTGATTTAACCTTACTGAAGTCTTTACCAGTACCATCAATAACCAAACCAAGACGACCAGTAAGGTATCGTGTTTGCATGATACCAGTTAATTTCTTTGCCTTACCACGCATCTCTTGACCTTGTACAGAGAAGATGTTATCGGTGTTCATCTCCATACCTGCTTTCTTCATTGCAGCTTCGTATGCGTCATCAGAGTTTACAACCTTCAGACCTAATGCGGGAAGACCCGTCTTACCAACGATGAAAGACTTACCACTGCCTGGCCCACCAGCAAGGAATATTGCTTTAAAGATTGCGGGGTCATCGACACCCTCAGTTATGAACTTCTTAAACTTAATCATTAGAATATCCACACTAGTAGTAACGTTACTACCACACCTTCGATGAATGCAACTGCACGTGTACCAAGGTCATACTTCATAAGTGCTATGTCGTATAGGTCATCGTGCTTCTCCACGATAATTGCTTGTATTTCTTTTAACTTGTCCATCATTTTACTTCCTTAGTAAACTTGCATTACTCGTTCGAGAATACGACTGTAGTTCGACATGATAGCTGTGAAAGCGTCATTATCACTCGAACTTAATTTAATACTACTGTTATTTATATGTTCTGCAAACTCACGAATATCTTTATTTTCACCAGTCAACCTAGTGGGTCTTGGTGGTAACGGAGTGCCATTCCTGACAGCAAGTCTTGCACTAAAATCTTCTCTCTCATAGAGGTCGATCAAATCAAAGTCTTCGGTGCACATTGATGCGAAGTCATTCTTGATATCAGATGCAACGAACGTCTGACCCACATCAAGGGGTTGTCCTGCTAGGAACACTGCGTCAAACAAAATATCTGAATTTACATAGTATGTATCATCTCCCATGACATAACGTTTGTTTGAAGATACTTCACCCGACACAAAGTGTCTACCAATGTCTTTACAGAACGATGCGTGATCGTCTGGGTATGCAGTGCATACGTAGGCAGATTGATGAAAGTGTGCGTTGACTATTGGCCATAGTTGTGAAACTAGGTTAGTCCTCAATCCACCTTCTGAGTGGTCATACAGTGTGGAGAATGCAGAGTCTCTAAATGATGGTACTACCAGAACATTCTGATATCCCAATAGGTTAATCATATTAGATATACCTATTGCTTGCCAGATAAATGATTCCGCAAACTTCTCTTCTCGCACAAAGTCATACGCAGGATGAGCAGCAATAAACTCGATTATCTTGCGTTCTAAATGACCAAAGCTATCTTCGTTCACCATAACACTATTAACAGTCTGACCCGTCTTACCGATGACTACGTTAAATAAATCCCTATTATGACTCATTAGTATACCTTATACCATTCATTAATAGTTTCTAGGTTAATTGCGAGTCGAAAGTATACTAGTCGATCTCTATGATTTCGAATCTTTCCCAAGAAATTTGGAGTGATACGTTGCTTCACTTCATATATTCTAGTGGGGGTGTTCACACACTCGATAAGACGATTGATGGATTGTTCTTTGTTCTTAGGCCCACCTTTTAGGTTTCTAGTCTTTGTGTCGCCACGGTAAACATCGATCATGTCGAAGTCTTCGGTGCAGTACTTCGCAAACTTTGCCTTAACATCAGTGGCACTAAACTTACCGTCTAACAGTGATTCACTGCCTAGTAGAACTACCGCATCAAACTTAACGTCAGTCTTCATCTTGAAGGTACTGTCAATTTTAAAACAAGAGTCAACCGGAATTATGTTGATGTCGTACTTTTCATATAACGGGGTGAAGATACTTCCCATCTTGGGTTCTGCGACATAGATGTTGCCGTGTGTCTCGTTCACCGAGTGTACAATAGGTAACAGATGGTCACCCGCACTTTTTATAGGACGGTAGTTCCTATCTCGTAATTGAGTATATTGGTTGTTTTCGAAAGAAGTCACAACCAGAATGTTCTGATATCCCGAAGTCGCAAGCATTCCGTCAACAAGCGATGCGTCTGTCAGTAGAGTTGTTATATCACTGAACTTGGTTACCCTACCATTAAACTTTGGAATACCGTCACGAATTGTGGACATCATTGTTTCTTTAGTTTCTAAGTCAACTATGGTGTTTTGTTCTGACGTTCTCGGTTGGGTTCTATATAGAATCATTTCTTTATTCCTGAGTAGATGGACTGAATGTGGTCTTCAAACAGTTCGATTTTCTCTAGTCGTTTAGGCCAGAGAATATACTCTTTCTCTGGGTTTGCCTTGAGATTGTTTAGTAATGGTTGAATCGCACCAAACAACGCATCGAGTTTTTCTTGTGTTTCGGACACAGATGTAGAGACGTTCGCTACCTGCGCCTGTGCATTTTGCACCGCATCTAGTTCGTTCTCATCTACAAGTGTGAAACCAAAATCAAATAGTTCATTGGACATATCATTCTCCTGTCATACTATTTATAAGTTTTTTTATCTAAAGTGCTTGACAAAAGGTGTTTAATTCTGTATAGTGTATGTATACTGTCATGAAAGAAAAAGAAATGCAAACATTTAATGGTTCGATGAAGTATGATATGCATGGTCGGAAGCGTAAGACTAATGCGTGGAAGACCACCCCTAAACGTGCCAAGACGGAGTTTAAACCTTTAGAGTCCTATCCTGTCCATCGTGACGATAACCGCGAGAAGTACCCTTCTAAGAGTGATATGGGACGTGATATTGTAAGGGTAGACAATTCATATAGAATTGAAGAGTCTAAGAAGTTCACGGTAGCACCAGCCTATAATAAGGGTGCATATCAAGTAATCTCACGTTCAGACGTGAAACACATAGGAAAATAGTATGTTATTAAACCCAGATGATAGAACCCCATTCGAAGTATTAACAAAGGCGATGTACGAGGACAACCGTAGTGAACGTAGATTGTGGAAAGACGAAGAAATCTCTTATGAACAATATGTTGAAGAGAATATGCAATTTCTGCTTGACAACTTCAGAGAAGTGTGATATAATACTTGTATTGATAATGAGAACTGTGAGGATATTATGAAGATTGTAATTCAAACCCAAGTACGAGAGAACTATGCTGCCCACAACGAGGACTATGTCCAAGGTGTAACGCAGGATTACTGGAAGTACAAAGGCGGTAGAACCTTTGTAGTAAACAATGTGACCATTGCACAGTCTCAGGATGACGCCTTCTGGCAGTCCTTAACGGACGCTGTAACAGAGATGAACGAATCCTTTGAGGAGTATATCCTCAGTAGCGACCTCGTTGATGAGTGCGACTTCGACCTAAGAAACTTCGCCGTCACCCTAGAGAAAGACCTCTTCACCGAAGGGTTTGTTGCACTGAGGAAGACCATCAATGGTGAGTACGGTTACATGAGAAAAGAAATACTCAGTAAGTACGAGAGATGGTTACAGATTGGTGGCGAACAGAAGGACTATTCCAGTTCGTTCGAATTCGTCAACGGTAAGATTCTTCCGTATAAAGAGTCGTGTGATTACCTGAAGGAGTTAGCGGCATGAATGTCCCGAACGGTCTTGCGAGACTTATAAAAGGTGGTTGTACCATTGAGAAAAACGACATGGACTATGTGAATGGATTCCAACTCGTTTACAAATTTGATAATGATTATGGTGCGTCCGTAGTTAAACATGATTTCTCGTATGGCGGAAAGAAAGGCCTATATGAGGTTGCGGTGCTTGACAATGAAGGCGACCTGTGTTATACTACACCCATAACGGACAATGTTCTTGGTTATCAAAACATTGGTCAGGTAGAACAAATACTTGCGGAGATATCACATCTATGAATATATTCCACTTAGATAACGACCCTATTGTTGCCGCACAGATGATGTGTGACAAACACGTCTGTAAGATGGTCACTGAGTACGGCCAAATGTTGTCTACTGCACATCGTGTACTAGACGGTGAGTTGTACATAGACAAGACCAAGAATGGTCGTAACATCAAACGATGGAGAGTGCCAGGCGATTGTCGAGAACGAGACTTGTACAAGGCATCTCATGTCAATCACCCGTCCAACATATGGACACGTGAGAATGAAGCGAACTACCGATGGTTGTTCAAACACTTCCAAGCAACTGCGAAGGAGTATGAGAAACGATACGGACGTGTACACATGACCTATGATAAACTAGGTGGTTATGTATGGTTTGCACCACGTAATATAAATTTAGTCGGAAGACTTACAAAATTCGCACAAGCAATGCCTGAGTATTGCAAACGTGAAGACCCAGTAGAAGCATACCGTTTCTACTACATAAAAGAAAAGGTAGACTTTGCAAGATGGAAGAATACCGAAACCCCAATATGGTTTAAGGAAGGAGTAGCATAATGCACGACATCAATGATTATGATCGCAAACGTGAACATCGTTTTTGTAATCAGTGGACATCGGAAAGAGAGTTCTGGTTGACCCCATCTATTAGTATTAGTTTATATGATGGATTCTGCCTAGATATTTCGTTCTTGTGTTTCAAGTACTACACCTTTTTAAACTACAATAGGAAAAATGATAATGGAGAACAATATGACTTATGAAGAAATTGTTAACACCCTACGCCTAGGTGTAGTAAACTTGTCGTTCACTAAAGTGAAAGATAATGCAGTACGTGAAATGAGAGCAACTCTGGTGGAAGATATGATTCCGGTAGACAAGATGCCTAAGACAGATGCAAACGCAAACACTGAGAAGAACCAACTCGCAGTACGTGTGTTCGATCTGGATGTATCAGACTGGCGTTCATTTCGTGTTGATTCGCTCTTGACTTTTAACACTCTATAAAGTATACTATATAATACTATGGTCACTAAAAAACTTACATCAGCGCAGAAGGCAAAGGCAACCAGAGAGGCGAAGAAACTCGCCTCTTTGAAAGAACTTGGTTTCGAACGCAAGAAAGTTAAACGTAAACGCAAACCGATGTCTGATGCACAGAAGGCTGCAGCGACAGAACGTCTTGCGAAGGCACGTGAAGCGAGAGGGGCGGACGGTAGTAAGTCAGTACATGAAGACTTACGAAACCAACCTGAAGATCATTTTCTACACTGGAAGAAAGTTAAGGAGTGGTTGAAAGCAAACCAACTTGAACTGAAAGGAATGTCGATGTTCAAGGACTCTAAGGTCTCTAAGGAAAGAGGACAATATATCGACCTAGAAGTTTACATATCCAACATGAAGAAGTATCTCAGTGGTGGTATATGGAGTGACTTTAGGTATGGTGAGAAACGAGAATCTCGTATCATGACCGTCTGTACTACTATGGCATACTATGATGATGGTAGACCTAAGAGAAGTTACGGGACTTGGTATCCAGATATAGCAACAACTTGGACTAGAGAGTTGGAAGCTGAGTTCGGAACTCAGATATATTCCCCTATTAATAATGAAGAAGTTGAAGAAGAGGATATTGTCGATGAGAGTTGAGTTTCAAATGGGTGGAGTAGATTCCTCGCAAGAAGAGTCTAGTTTCATGAACAGAAAGAAGTTTACCCGTATGGTAGAAGATACGGTACGATACAAGTCAATGAATTACATTGATGCCGTTGTTTATCTCTGTGAAGATAACAACTTAGAGATTGAGGATATCAAGAAGTATATCGCGGTATCCATCAAGGAGAAGATTGAGTTGGAAGCTATGAATCTTAATTTTCTTGAAAAAGGTGAAAGATTGCCAAGTGATAAATAATAGCTTGACTTTCTTTCTTTATTATGATACAATGCATACACTTAATACAAATAATACAACCAATATAAATAATACCGGAGTAATACAATGTCTTTTGCAAACCTAAAATCTAATTCCCTTGACGTGTCGAAGTTGGCAGCAGCCGCTCAACAAGTCGGTGGGGGAACACAAACTAAAAACAAGTACGAAGATTTACGATTCTGGAAACCAACTGTTGATGATAACGGTAACGGTTTCGCACAGATTCGTTTCCTTCCTGCCGCTGAAGGTCAAGAACTTCCGTGGGTTCGATACTTCGATCACTTCTTTAAAGGGCCTACTGGTCAATGGTACGTTGAGAAGTCTCTGACTACTCTTAACGGACAGAACGACCCAGTGAGTGAGTATAACTCACGTCTTTGGAACAGTGGTATCGATGAAGACAAAGAAGTCGCACGTAAACAAAAACGTAGACTACACTATGTCGCAAATGTCATGGTAGTATCTGACCCATCCAATCCTGCCAATGAAGGTAAAGTATTCCTTTACGACTTCGGTAAGAAAATCTTTGATAAGATTATGGATGTGATGCAACCACAGTTTCCAGGCGAGACACCTGTAAACCCATTCGATTTCTGGAACGGTGCTGATTTCCAGTTAAAGATTCGCAATGTCGCGGGATACCGCAACTATGACAAATCAGAGTTTAAAGGAGTAACTTCGTTCTTAGATGCGGATGAAACTAAACTTGAGTCAACTTATAATCAGTTGCATGATATGACAGAGTTTGTTGCAGAGTCTTCGTATAAGTCTTACGATGAACTGAAAGCACGTTTAGAAGTAGTACTTGGTCAAGCAACTGGTGCTGGTGCAACAGTTAAGAATGATATGTTATCTCAGACTGCTGAGAGTGTACCTTGGAAGTCTTCGGAACCAACCGTAGTGTCTAACACTGCCCCAGAACCTACGATTGCTGCGACAGGAAATGAAGATGATACCTTGTCATACTTCGCGAAACTCGCTGCTGAAGACTAGGAAAGAATCCTTGCCTTAGGATAAACCGTTATGGTTATAGGGTCTCTTCGGAGACCCTTTTTTTATCTGTCGTAAACTGTTGTTGACTCGTTCACTTTCTTGGGGATACAATAGGCTGTTACCATTGTGTTATGATGAATGTTCTTATGTTGTCCATGAACAAGGGCATGGGCATAGTCATTACACACATGAATACTACGGAAATACATATCTTGAGATATGATATCCCCCTGCACCATTACCATAAGTAGGAATGCGTGTATCAACCAAATGCCACTCGATCTAGGTCATCTGTAGCCGGAGACGCATCACCATACACTGCACTACTCTGAGAGTTGTTAGTAGTGGTTGGTGCACTTATGTTCTGTACTGCAAGATTACCACCACCTGATGCCGACATATTTTCAACGTCATTTCTACCAGTGGATAATGCTTCCAACTTACGACCACTCCTACCTGATCTTTCCATTGGTATAGTTGGGATGGTTGAAAGTTGAGACTCTTTCTCCTCGGTGTTAATTTTGCTGACTTTTACAGTTAACTCTGGAATCTCACTTTGACTAACTTTCTGTGCAACAGGTAACTCTGGAATCTCACTGGTGCCGACTTCACCTTTACTCAGTCTTTCTGCCTTTACCTTCTCTTGCTTCTCATACACAGATGCCTTGAACTTCTCTGCTCCATTAGTATCCATCAATTCTGCGTTTTCAAGGTTCTTGACAAAATCTGGTACTTTAATACCCAATTTCTCTAATAGTCCACCACCTAAACCTGCCAACTTCTGTGCTATTTTAATAAAGAAGTTGCCAACAACAGCAAGTCCATCTTTCATATGTTCGACACCTAACAACATAACATCGAACACACTATCAAAACCTAGTGCATTTTTGACTTTGTTTAGTAATAATGCGATACCCGCAATTGCGAGACCGACTCCAATAATAATAGGGAGGAAAGGTGCAAGTGCAAACGACATAGAGGCAACGGCAGTCATCAATGCGGGAACCAATGTGCCCATTGTAAACACAGTTATTGCTAAGTATCCGGCTCGCAGGAACTTAACTGCCGTACCAAGTTTCGATAATACACCAGTCACCATACTCATCAAACCTTTACCAGTAGCAATCATTCCTAACTGTAGTGCAAGGAGACCTGCACGTACTATTTTAACCGCATTAATGATTTTGATGAAGACAAAACCGGCAAGGAAGGCACCACTGAGTAGTACAAAACCGTTCATTATCTCTTTAAAGTTATTACTGATGAATGGAAACACGGTCTCTTTGAAGAAAGTAAAAATGCCTTCAGTAGCAGGAAGTATCTTCTCTTTGACAAATTTCTTGATACTATCAAAGTTCTTTATCATTACACTGAATACTTTAACACCAACAATACCAAGAGCAAGTTTAGCAAGTTTCATGAGAAAAGAAGGGGTCTTGATTGGGCCACCAATCTCTTTCTTTCCATCAGCAAATTTTTCACCAACAGACTTATTTGCCTCTGCCTCTTTAGCGACTTCCTTTGCGTCCATTTTGTCTTGTTTTGATTGCAGTCTATCAGCAACTCTTGCTGCATTGGTATCATCTAGTGTAGCTATTTGAACCATTGTCTGTGATTTAATCAGGTCACCAAAAGCAGCCACCTGTAATTCTTGAGCAGCACGTTCATCACCCTCTGCCTTTGCTAATGACACAAGTTCAAGATTTGTTTGATGTGATTCGGCAGCATTCTTTGCCAGTTCAGCATTCTTAGCAGTTAATAGTCGTAACGCAGCTAGACTCTCGGTATCAATCCTAATACCTTCTTCCAGTAGCGCTTCTTCTCTTTCTGCTTTTACTTGGTCTTCTCTTTTTGCCATGTCTGTCCCATTTTACTTACGTTGTTGTTCTTCGTGTCTTTGTTTCTCCTCCTCTAACCATTGTTCTAGGAGGGTTACATAAATCTGCCTCTCCCACGGCATCATGTTGTCAAGTTCAGTTAACGAATAACTGTAGTTGTGCATCATAAAGAAGTTAGTCTTATAGTGATTTACAAGACTATCGTGCGAGAGGTTTAGGAAAAAAAATCTTGTAGTCCTTTCAGTTCGTGTTCATTCTCTTTATCACATTTTCCACAAGTCCACTTGACATCCAATGCTAAAGATGGAATGTGACTCAAGAACTCTCCGAGTTTATCAAACTGTTGTCTGGTCATCGAGTCAATAAAATCTTTTACTTCTTTTACTGGTAAATCTTTGATGATAACTCGTTCATCTGGGGTCAACACTGCTTCAATGGACTTTGCCAACATAGTGAAACCAAATTCTACGGACTCATCATCACCTTGTTTATAGTTATTAACCACTTCACCATATGCAGGGTATTTCATCTCAACCGAAATGTCTTCTGAGAGTTCAATGAGTGATTGGTTATCGGTCATCTCGACCTTTGCATTCATGACATTAATAGTAACTTCAGTCTTGTGGCCACACTCCTCGTCATTACACGAGATGGAAATGTCTGAAGTCTCACCTACGGATCGTCCACGAATCTGTGTGAACATATACTCAACATCAAATGTTGTCAGTGATTTAACATTTGTGTTACTTTCAACACAAGCATCAATGGTCTTCGCCATCACTTCCATCATCTGTTGTTGATCACCAGTCTCGTTGGCAATCATCATTTGTTTTTCTTCTTTGACCAAATAGGGTCGGTATGTTACTTCTTCCCCAGTTGATGGTACTGTCAGTCTATAGGTGTTGGTTACGTTTAACTTAGGTAATGCCATTATATTCTCTCTAATAATAATATGTTATAAAAACTTTCTAATCAGTTCGCCTGCGAGACCTTCAATAAATCCAGTATCTTTTGCGTCACCGCCTTTGGACTTCCAGTTCTTGTATGATAGTTGTACCGTCACTTCAAGTAACTGTCCGTCATCACTCAGATCAATTGCAACTAATGAAGTTGGGTATGCTTTATCTAGGACTATTGTATATGTGATATCGTCACCGAATATCAAATTTAAATCTAACTCACCTTGTGCAAGGTCAATCGGCCCTAGTCTGGGTAATCTTGAACGTAACGATGAAGGAATCTTACCAGCATCGTATAGTTGTGTTTTCTTAATGGGGAAAGATGTACCCCTCTTAATGTGTTGAATGATTACTGGATGGGTGTACTCGTTAAAGTATCCCACTTCGTGAGTCTCTTGGTTGACCGCAAGGTTTTGCCAAATCTCAAAGTATCTCCGTATCTTCATATCATTAAGACAATGGAATGTCAGGGTAACGTCTTCGATTGCGTGACCGTATGCTGTCTTACTTGTTTCTAAACCAATAGTTCGTTCGGTAGATAGTATTTGTCGGCCGGGCAGTGATGTTGCCTTACACAACAGGTTCATCTCTCGTGCGTCACCTGTTAACGGTGGTAGGAAAATCTTAAACAGATTCCCCATTGCCATGCCACCACCTTTACCAATCTGTGACTTGAATTCATCGATACGTGCTACCATTAACCTTTACCTATCTTTTGTCTTGAATCGTAGAACACCTTCTGAGAGTTTGCCTTACGGAACTGTGCGGTTGGTAAGAATGTTGCAATCTCCCACTCAGGTTGTGGTACTTCCGCAAACTTACTCTTGACGTGTGCATTCAAGTAATGTTTGAAACATGGTTCGTAGTATCGCAACTTCGCAATACTCTGTAATTTCTTATAGTTGATAGCAAACTTTGCATCTTCGTTTTTATTACTAGCAGAAGTCTCCATCAACGCATCCAACATCTTTGCACGAAGGATAGGTGGAAGGTAGTGAAGGTTCAATCCATAAAACCCACCCTTTGCAGGGCCAACAACAATAACCAAGGGAAACAAATCGTAATACGGAAGTGTGTCCTTAGTCTTGGGGTCATAGAAGAACATCTGCATTGTTCCCACAACACCACTCTTTGTACGACTCTTTAGTTGTTCCTCTTTCATCAATGCTTCACGATTGATGGAACGCATATTAGATGCTTTCTTTTGGAACCACTCACGACTTTCCTTAGTACGGGGAGTTACTCCCGCACGGAATGCTTGTAGTTCTAGTCTGTTGAATATATTACTCATAGTTCTATTTATACTTATTTTTTACGTTTCTTACGAAAAGGTTTTAAAGTTTTACCTAAAGGTTTCAACGGTTTGGTTGACTTAGGAATGATACTCTTCAGAGGTTCGTTCTTCTCCGTCCATATAACAAACTTCCATCCACGTTCCTCTGCGTACTCCCTTGCGGCATCCCACTTATTTATATTCTTAACATAGGTAAAACTTTCGGTTAGATATCGTCTGGTGTTCTTACTACCAGTCGGTATCCTAGTCTCCTTGTCTGGTTTGATCTCTACCAAGAAAGTCCTACCACTGGCCATCACCAACTTCATGTCCATAAAATATCTATGATAACGCTTGTCAACCTCATATAAGTATGGTATAATGACTTCTTCGGATGACCACTTTACTACGTCAGGGTTACCATCTGCCCACTTGAATGCGTGTTTCTCCCACCCAGACCTATAGGTGACCTTTGTATGATCTCCCTCGTACTTCGATGGATTCTTTACGGTGTATATACCAGAATGTGTTTTAAATGCCATAAAAACCTTATAAATAAAGATAAATGATTTACAACCTATTTATAGAGAAAATAAAATGCCTGATAACATATACGATGCCAAAGTCGGAGACAAGTTAACTCCAGCACAAATAATCCAAGCAACGAAAGGTGAGACTCAGGGCACTGCAACAGAACCCGAAGGTGTGATAGCGAACAAGAACAAAAAGAACTTGGAATATCCGTTAAACAATCCAGATGATTATAAAGGTAGAATCGTCTTTAATGTCATGAAAGACGCAGAGACTGACCTAGGTAATGTCGTGGGTGCTCTTACAGGTTTTATTAAAAAGACTTTAAACCCTGATGATGAAGCTCCAGATGGTAGTGCTATTGAAGAGACAACTGGTGCAAATCCTGAAGACATGGTAAAGGGTGTTTCGGCTCATAAAGGTACTGAGACCACTACGCAAACTATTATAGCACCCAAACCACTCACCCCACTTGACAGACAGGTATCACTGTACCTTCCTGTAGGTTTGCAGTACCGTGACAATGTCGCATACGAAAATATGGACATCGGTGGTATGGGTGCTGGTGTTGAGTCGGGATTGAAAACTGGTTCTGGTGCTATAAATGCTTTAATTGACGGTGGACTGAAAACTCTTACTGCGGGACTTTCCGGTTCTGCTAATAAGAATGTCGCAAAGATTGCTACTGTCAAACTTGCGTCCGCATTACCAGATGAAATTGCGGGTGCATTTAAGTCTGCGGCCGGTGTGACATCAAATCCTAACACACGTGTATTGTTCAAGTCGGTTTCATTACGAGAGTTTGCATTTGCGTTTAAGTTCATTGCGACTTCTCCGAAGGAAGCAACGGAGATCAAGGAAATCATCAAACTCTTCCGAACAGAACTGTACCCCGAAAACATTAACCTACCCGTTGCGGGTAGTAATATATCTATTGGTTATCGTTTCCCTAATAAGTTTCAAATCGAAATTGAATATAATGGAGAAGAGATTGCGACTAAAATCAAACCATGTTACCTCCGTGACGTTGGTGTGACTTATAACAACACTGCGATGGCAATGCATAGTGACGGTAACTTCTCTGAGGTAGAGATGACTCTATCATTCCAAGAGACAAGAACACTCAACAGGAAAGACGTTGAAGAGGACGGATTCTAATGACAACTAAATACTTCTCTAATTTTAATATCATCTCTTACAGATTTGGTGACAACGAGAAACCAGTACTGTTTGACAATCTTAGTCAATATGTTGATGTCATAGATGGACTCAAGGATAACCTTAGTTTCTATAACCAACACACAATTATTTCTGGTGAACGTGCTGATACTTTATCCTATAAGTTGTATGGGACTACGGATTACTACTGGACGTTCTTTTTGATGAACGACCATTTGCGTGTATCGGGTTGGCCTATAGATGTTCACACCATTCTGGATATTGCGAAAGAAAAGTATCCACACCGAACTGTTACCACAAATGATGTTGTCGCTGCAAACTTTCCGGTAGGAACGGTGGTAACCGGACTGAGTAGTGCTACGGTAGGAACTATTGTCAAACGAGACCTATGTATGGGTCAATTGGTTATCGATACAGTAGATGACAACAACTTTGATAAGAACGAGTCTATCGCATACACTAGTGAGGAAGGTGTGTTCTATGTTGCACAGTTGATACGAGAATCCACACAGTATGATGCAGTTCATAACTATGAGTTGAATGGGGTACATCAGGACTTACCACTCTACGACTTTGGTAATCCTGGCGCAACGTGGACTCCTATCACTTATAGAGATCGTATGGAACGTAGAAATGATGAGTTGAAAACTATTAATGTATTGAAACCATCCGTCATAGATAGGGTAGTGAGTGAATTTAATAACTTCCACAAGGAAAGTTAATGAGTAGCAAAACGACACAGTCGCAACAATTTAAGATTATTAAGGCAGAGATATCAGCTGATCGTCTTGGTGGTGTTGACACTAATACGTTTGATGTCCGTACATCTATTGCGGAACTGAACATCTTCGAGAGTCTGGACAAACCTTATCTTACTGGTACGGTTGTTATTCTGGATGACAAGGCATTGTTCGATAAAATTAACTTCCAAGGTACGGAACGACTGTCTGTAGAGATGGCCTCGGTTGACAATAACTTGAACATAGTATTCAAACGTACCTTCATTATGACAGGTATTGAACAACAAGTCAAGTCAAATGATAACGGAAAGTCTTCGATTGTGGTTTTCACGTTACTTGACGAACACGCATTTCTTTCATCATTAAAAAAGATTAGTAAGTCATTCAACGGACGTATCGATGATGTTCTAATCAAACTACTCGCCACCGAGTTGAAACTGAATATTGATCTATCATACCTGTTCTTACCTAATGGACTGAAGGCACTTCCATTACAGACGAACATGAGGGGCATCATCCCAAATATGTCACCTATAGATGCGATCAAGTGGTTGACTAGTAGAGCAACGACAGTGACGGGATCACCATTCTTTACCTATGCAACGATGCATGATGATAATCTACGTCTAGGTAATCTAGACTCCATGTTATCACAAAAAGCGTTTAACTCAAGGATACCCTATACATTCAACCCAGCAAACGTTTCTAATGCGGAGACACAGACTGAGTTTGAAAAGACATTTACTATTAAGGCAATGAAGACATCCAAGTCTGCAAACACTCTCAGTCTTGTACAACGTGGTGCGGTGGGTGCTCTATTACAAAACACCAATCTTAACACGGGTATTATAACCAAGGGTCATCACAGTATAAGAAACGTCCTAGATAGACTAGAGAATACAAATATCATTGGCAATAACCAGAATGTGTTTGACCCCAGCTTTAAAGTGGATAACAAGTTAGTAGACGAATATGACGCACAAGTCTACACAACAGTCACTTCTACGGGTACTTACGGTAGACATAAAAGTTATCATGATGAGTATGATGGAACTAAGTTTAAAAAGAAATTAGAGAACCGAGCACTACTCAACCATATGTACAAGAATATGTTTAATGTTGTGGTAGAAGGTGCGGGTTTTATTATCGCAAAGGCTAGTGTTGGTGACATCGTTAATTTAAAGGTTGTGAACGACAACGTAGAAAGTTCTAGTGTTGCGACCGAGGACGATCTTATCGACAAATCGAAGTCTGGTGATTTTATAATCTATGATACAAGACATACGTTTCAAGGTACACAACACACCGTGTCAATGAACCTGTGTAAACTGGAGAAACTTCCGTAATGAAACCGATTCTATCAGAGTTCTATGGTGACAACACACGATGGTTCATTGCAACTGTTGTTGATGCCTCACCCCCATATGGTTACGAAGGACGTGTGAAGATTCGTGTACACGGAATACATACGGAGTCTACCAGACTAATTCCCCAGAGTGACTTACCTTGGGCCCAATGTGTTATCCCAACCACAGAAGGTGGTGCTTCTGGTATAGGACGGATGCCACAGTTGCAATCAAGTGCTTTAGTGTTTGGTATGTTTATGGACGGAGTTAATTCACAGACACCTATTATATTGGGTTCTCTTCCTCATATAGAAAATCCTTCTATAGTCCAACAAGGACAGAAGTTCGAAGATACCGGAACAGATAACAAACCAGAGACCATCTTCGAGAAACTCGGTGCAGCATTAAAACCAAAAACGACTGACATCCAAAATGAAGCGGCCGGTAACATCAACAACCTAGTTAAACTTGCACGAGAAAACACATCGGTGACTTTCTTCTTGAACCTAGGGTACTCTGTGAAACAGGCTATAGGTATAACTGCGGGACTTACCCACGCATCTGGTATGCGAACCGGAATCAATCCCCAGTCTAGTGGTATTGGTAATTTCCGTAATGGTCGATATCAAGACTTACTGAGATTCTCTAGTAAGAACAATGAGTTTCTTACACAGTTGACCTTTGTTGCATATGAATTAAACGGGTCACAGTCTGCCACCAACATAAGATTATTGCAATTAGACAGACTCGATAACAACGGTATCTGTCAAGTATTCAGTAGATATTATTTGGAGAAACCTGATAACGCAACAAGCAAACAAATAGAATTGGCCGCACGAAGACTGATCGATAGGATAACATAATGGCATTAAATAAAACAGACCTAAATCTCGTTCTGAATGCAGAAGGTAGAAAGAAAGAAGTTGGTAATGCTAGGTTTCAAGACCAGTCTATAAGTGCTATCGAGGAAACATTTGTCAAAACGACAACAACCCTTGGACAAGAAGACGGTAAGATTCTCGGTGGTATCAAGTCATTAGGACAGTCTACCAATTCTTCGGAAGAGGTTATTACTAGTGCTGTTGGTCTGATAACCGATACTCTCCCCGCATTGTCTGGTGCGAAAGGAAATGTGTTAACAGTCACCAATGCCACGGTACTAGACTCTGATGGAAAGTTCTTACGATACAAGTTACCAAGTGATTCTGATGGTAGTCTTGTACTTAATGCATTATCGATAGACTCTGCCGGTGGTGTTGTTTCGGTAGTAAGAAGTCTTCTTGGTCGTGACTCAGATGACAATGCTCGTTCTTTTGGTTCTACAACCACGAGTGTTACTGCACTGACAGGTCTTCCTGCACTCAAGGCAAATGTCCCTACATCTGCACTTGCAGTAGTAACGGACGGAACTGGACAAAGTATTGCGGAATGTGTTAGTATTGCAGAACAAAAGAAGAATGCAGACTTTGCGGAGATTACCGCATTTACCGATGTCATTGAAGCGATGAGACCACCTGCCTCTGCTGGTGGTGGACTGTTTGGTAAGATCAAGTCTGCGATGAGTGCTGTGAGTTTTGCGGGTGGACTTGGTGCTACACTGAACCAACTCGCTCCAGTCGCTGCTCTAAACGACACTCTTGCTCAAGTGACTAGCAAAGTCAATGAATTGGAAACACTTGCGTTAGGTGCTACGGAGAAGTTTGCGGCACTAGGTACTGAGGCAATGGCAATTGGTGACGGAATGATCCAATCAACGTTAGATCAAGTTACCAATATTACTGGTGTTCAGGATTTAATCGCGAAGGGTAATAACCTAAAAGACCAATTGAATACTCTACCTACAATAAATGATGTTATCGGAACAGATTTGAGTAATGTGGTTGATGTTGTTAACAAAGTTACCGATGAGGTTAATCAATTTGAATCTGATTTCGATCTACGTATTGACGAGGGGTTACTGGGTACTCTACAGAATGTTGCGGAGGGTTTGACTGGTGATGCCGCAAGTTATATCTCAAACCTTGTTTCCGGTGGTATCGTTTCGTCTGATCAAGAAAGACAACAGATTCTTGCACAGTTTTCTAGTGATGATCCGAGACAAAAAAAGGAAGCTGTTAAGACCTTGACTGGTAAGTCCATCAATGTATCAGAACGAATGAAATCCATTATCGGAACGGATGAGAATACCTCTACTACGTTAGAGATGCAAGTTCAGATGATTAAGAAGGCGAGAGAACAGGGTGTGCCTGAACAAGAGATTGCCATTGCTCAACAAGAGATATCTACTATTGACGATAAGATGAGTAAACTAGATACCACAATCGGTGGTTCTGTTGTTGTCGAAGCAAGTCTATTTGAAGAGGCTGTCTCAATCGATCAGTCGAGTAAATGGTCTGGTCGCAACAGTCCAGATGATATCTTTACATATATTTCTTCGGTAGAAGAGTTGGATGCCGAGTTTACTAATGTCCACCGAGAAGTTACCGAAGTTATTGTTCATGCCTCAGAGACTCACACCAATAAAAACATAGGTGCGATAGAGATAAATAACATACATACCGAACTTGGACATGACGGTATTGGATATCATTATGTTATAAGAAGAGACGGTAGATTGCAACGTGGTAGACCAGTCAACACAGAGGGTGAACACGCAATTGTCAATGGACATGACAAACGATCTATTGGATTGGTCATGGTTGGTGGGTTGAACGTTTCTACTGGTGAAGACAATCCTACGAATTATAGGTCTGCCCAGTCATTCACAAGAGAACAGTTTACAACACTAGAGAAGTTCTTTGCTAGTTACTATCGCAGATTTCCGGGCGGTCAGGTGTTTGGACACAACGATGTTGATGAGGCCGAACATGACCCATACTTTGATGTGGTAGATTATGTTGATTCGGTATTCAGGAAAAAGAATAAATTGATTGACCCCAAGACAAACGGCCCAATGAGTCCATCGGAGATTAATAGTGACAACTAAGAGAGACAGTTTTGATTTAAGAGTTGATAAAATCGGTGAAGGTGCTGAGAATTCTCTTGGTGTTGCCCAAGATGGTATGCAAGACCCTACGGGAGAATATCCCAAGAGAGAATATAACTACGGTTCTTCAATCAACAAAGCATCACGTGGCACAAAGATAAACAATCTTTATGTCGGGGGTGGTGACATTGGGGTATCTTTAAATATCGAACCACAACGTCCATCCGAGTATCCGTTCAACCAAGTACAAGAGACTGTCTCCGGTCACGTCATCGAACAGGATGACACGCCAGGCGGTGAACGTGTATTAATCAAACATCGTACTGGTGCGGGTGTTGAAATGAGAGCAGATGGTTCTGTTATCATCTCTGCTGTCAATAATAAGATTGAAGTGACTGGTGGTGATCAGACTGTTATCATTGAAGGTAATGGTAATCTAGTGTATCAAGGTAACCTCAACCTTAAAGTGACTGGTGACTATAATGTAGACGTGGGTGGAAACTATAACGTTAATGTTGCTGGTAGTCTACGTGAGGATATCCTAGAGAACCACAAGACAACCGTCACGGGTAATCGTGAACTGACCACAAAGAAGACCAAGACAACAAGAACCCTCGGAACCTCTACCGATGTCATGTTAGCAGATTATAATTCGTTTGTCAAACTTGATCAGAAAAACTTTGTTGAAGGTAATATGGAGTTTGCGTCAGAAGACAATATCTTTATGTCTGGTAAGGAAGCATTTGTTGTGTCGAGTAAGAACGCAAACATCACTGGTGCAAAATACATTTCCATCATGGGACAGAAGGGTGCAATCGGTGGTAGAATGGTTGACTTCACAGGTAACGTATTCCAAGGTGGAGAAGGCCCTGTCGAGTATAACTCTGGTGCGGTATTCTATGGTACGTTCATGGGTAAAGCATCCGAAGCGTGGAAGGCAAACAACGCAGACAATGCTGACCTTGCACTGAGATCGTATTTCGCCTCAAACGCAAAGCACTCACTGACAGCAGTAACCGCAGGAACCGCTGCGACAGGTGCTGCAACATTTAGTATACCCAAAATATTGTCGGCAGGTATACATCTACCCAAGAAGACAAAAGAGTTTCAGTATCCCAGTTCTGGGCCTGCGGAAGTTCAGATCACTGGTGAGTGGGTTGTTGGTCAAGCGGTCAATGGTGACTATGCAATCAAGACTGTTGTTCTTGACGGTGGTGACGTATTATTGGCAAAGACACTTCTTACTGATGATTACAATGACGTGTTCAACAAGATTCCTACTACCCAAGAGATTCGTTCTGCTTTCCGAAACGCATCGTCTAGAGACTCAATTGGAAGTGTACTTGTTTCGGAAGAAAGACTCAACCCAGAATATAAATCAAAGTCCCCACCGAAAGTCGGTAGGACTGCAAAGAAATCCGCATCATCTAGATTTGGATTTGAACCGATTGGTAATGCAATCGAAAATAGAGGAAAGAGGTTTACACCGTGATAGTATTAGTTGATCCAGTTTATAATCCAGAATCTCAAGGTAGTATTACCGCTGCGACCAAGTTGGGGCCGGGAATTACAATCGCAAGGTTCCTCGGTGCGTATGGTGATAGAACACCATTCAATCATGTGGTAACTAACACTGCACGTAAACAGATTGCACGACACCTATATTTACAATCCGAAGCAATACGAATTATCAACGGTAACACAAAGAACTTCAATGATGTTCGTTTGATTGTTTCGGAAGGTCTCTACAAACTCAGAGAGACTGATGCCAATGATGATATTATGAAGAAGAAGTCTGATGGTAGACTTGTATATTATCAAGTAATAGATCAGGAAGGTAAGATCAATCTAGAGAAGACATTCGATGTTGCGGAATACTGGAAAGACTATATTAAGTTTGGTACATTGTACCTAGACTATGATAATTACAATCCAGACGGTAGTTTGACCGCATCAATTGGATTAGAGTTCCCTACAACACCAGCGACCTTCGACATTAGTTTTGCGGGAGACGTAAAAACTTATTTCAATAACGAACTAATGAGTGCAAACGAATTAGTAGAAATCGAGGAAAGTGACTAAAAAGTCATATAAATAGAACTATGGCAATACGAAGAGCGTTCGCACAAGAAGATAGAGACCTACAAACGGCATCGGTATCAACGAGTCGTGTTAGGGAGTATTCTGATATTGATTTAACATTTACCGCCAAACCGACTAGTGGAGAAATCTACAAGAAAACGGATGCAGCGGCAGTGAAACAATCAATCAAGACACTAGTACTTACAAACTTACTGGAGAAACCATTTCGTCCCGACTTTGGTGGTCACTTGCAGGGACAGTTGTTTGAATTGGCAGATAGAGGAAAGTCGGCTTCTCTAAAGAGAGGTATCATGCAAAACATCGATGTATACGAACCAAGGGCAAAAGTTCTGGATGTGGTTGTGAATCTACAACCAGATAGAAATAGTTTAGATGTAACAATAAAATTCAAGGTAGTGAATACCGAAGAACGGGTCGAATTCACTACTACACTTGCAAGGTTAAGATAAAATGGCGACAACAATAAAATCCACATCGTTAGACTTTGATGCGATTAAGAATAACCTCAAGGTATTTCTTGCTGATAAGAACGAGTTTGCAGATTACAACTTCGAAGCATCTGGTCTTTCCAATATTTTGGATGTCCTTGCATATAATACACATTATAATGCGTTGACCGCCAATTTTGCTTTGAACGAATCTTTCCTAGGGACGGCACAGTTACGTAGTTCTATAATCTCTCTTGCCGAGGGTATAGGTTACATTCCAGATTCGAAGACATCGTCTCAAGCAATTATTAAACTGTCGTTGAATCTTTCGGGTGTTGTTGGTCGTGATACCCATATTCAAATTCCGAGTGGAGTTAAGTTTAACGCAACTGTTGATGAGACCGAATACGTATTCCAGACACTAGAGAACATCTCTGCGGAAGACAACGGTGCTGGACTATATGAGTTCGATAACGCATCTGGGAATAAGAACATTAAGATACATGAAGGAACCGAGAGGGTTAAGACCTTCATCGTTTCTAGAGCTGAAGACAACGAAGTCTATATCATTCCTGACAAATCAATAGATATTGATACCGCAATTGTTCGTGTATATGAACAACCGTCTTCTTCAGTATTCCTTCCGTATACAAACATTGTTAATGCTAACACCATTAGTGAAAATTCGACACTGTACATCCTCAAAGAATCACCTAACGGTCTCTTTGAATTGTCCTTTGGTAACGGAACAACCTTGGGTAAAGCACCCCCGACTGGTTCAAAGGTTACGGTAACTTATCTTGCCAGTAGTGGTTCACCATCAAACGCTGCTAAGACTTTCGAGCCACAGTCTGGTGTAAGTGTTGCGGGTCAGACCTACAATATGACAGTAACAACGGTTGCTGATGCGGTTGGTGGTTCTTCGAAAGAAACTATAGAGTCTATTAGACAAACTGCACCATTCCAATATGCAACACAAAATAGAATGGTAACTGCGGTAGATTACTCTGCACTGGTATTAAGAAACTTCTCCACACTGATTAAAGATATTCAATCATTTGGTGGTGAGGATGCACTCGACCCAGAATTTGGTACAGTGTTCCTATCAATCCTATTCAACGCAGACGTTGATGTTGTTACCGAACAAGAAACCAAGGATGCTATTACTGACCTTTCTAAACAGTTAGCTGTTGCATCATTCAAGGTTAAGTTTACCGACCCAATAAAAACTTTTATTGAGACTAAAACTTTCTTCCAGTTCAACCCCACTTTGACAACACTATCAAGAAACACTATTCAAGATTCTGTGAACAATGTTATCACTGCGTACTTTAGTGCAAACACTGGCAAGTTCAATCAGTCCTATAGACGTTCTAATCTATTGACACTTGTTGATGATGTCAGTCCTGCGATATTGTCCTCTCGTACAGAAACTTTGATGCAGAGAAGATTCACCCCAACGTTGACTAAAATTCAAGATCACACTCTTCGATTCGTTACTACTCTGAAATCAACTGACGATTTGTTATATACCGTGACATCCTCACAGTTTGGATTTCAGAACAAGACGTGTATCATAAGAAACAAATTAAACACAAACAAACTAGAAGTGTTTAATGGTGAAGACAATGAAGTTCTTGTTGATAACGTAGGTTCGTTTGCGGGTGATACCGTTTCTATTGTTGGTCTACAAATCGACAACCTTATTGGTACAAACACATACATTAAAATCTCAGCAAAACCTGCTAATGAAAGTGCGATAACACCATTTAGACAGGATATAATTGAGTTAGACCCAGCGAACACATTCTCTCGTATTGTTGATGTTGATACTGGGGTCACTAACTAATGTCAAAACGGAATGACACACTAGTTGACATTGGACGCAGAGAACTTGCGTTCGATGGCCATGCAGTACAAAGCATTTTACCAGCTTTCTTTGCTGACGATTACCCGAAACTTATCACACTTCTAAATTACTATTATGAATTCGAAGACCGTGATGAGTCTGCCGGAAAGCTGGTTCATGAGTTATTCTTTAGTCGCGATATTACACAGACAGACTTAAAGTTACTCAGTTTCATTGAAGACGAACTTCTACTAGGACAATCATACTTCGAAGGGTTCGCTGACAAAAGAGCTGCTGCAAAATATTCCAGTAGTCTATATCGTTCCAAGGGAACCAAATATTCTATAGAACAGTTCTTTAGAACCTTCTTTGGAGTTGACCCTGAAATAATCTACACCAAAGAAAACGTGTTTAAAGTTGGTGACGATCAGTCTACTATCGGTATCGAGAATCAAAGATACCTTACTGATAACAAATTATACCAGACATTTGCACTACTTGTCAAGACCGACATCGCCTTTAATGACTGGAAAGAACCATATAAACTATTCACTCACCCCGCTGGAATGTATGTGGGGTCAGAGGTTCAGATTGTATCGGTAGTAACTGACACGTTGACCGCACCTCTAGTTGTAGTGGAACCACCACCACCTCTTGCTGTTCATTCAACCGCATCTTTTGGAGACTTCGCGATAATGGATATCACTGCTCTTGTTGATGACCTATATACAGATTCAGCAGGTGTTCTAAGTAGAATTAATGCAGAACTCACTTCGATAGAAGATTTCTCTCTCGAACAGATACAGACAATTAACAATCAGTACTCTTCATTGCGTGAAGCACAGACTGCAACATCACCTACGTTTGATGATTCAGACGCATCTGCAACTAACGGTATGGACTTGAGTAACAACTTCTCCTTCGAGACGTTAGACCAAGATAGACATCAATCGTGGAGTTCAGACTCAGATCAATACGTAAAAAGTTTTGGTATACCGATTAATTACTAATTAAACTCTTATAAATAGTATGAACAACAGGACTATAAAATGGCACGACAGACACTAAACAGAGGATCAGCGGCAAATGACGGAACGGGTGACACCCTTCGCATTGCAGCTCAGAAGATCAATGAGAACTTTTCGGAACTCTATACCAGTATTGGTGGTGATTCGGCAACAACTAGCGTAACACTTACCGCTATTGGTGCTGTGTTCGAAGGTTCGATTGCCGATGGTCACGAGACAAACTTAATCGCGGTCAATCCGACTGGGGATAGGGATGTTTATATCCCGAATGCTAGTGGCACTATCGTGTTAGATTCTGATACGCAGACCTTGACTAACAAGACTATTCTTGTTCCGATAATGACAACCCCTAAGATTCGTGATGCGAACGCAAGTCATACCTACAATGTTACTGTAGGCGACATCAGTGCGAATCGTAACATCGCTCTTCCTGTATTGGGTGCGGGTGATACCTTTGTATTTGAGAATCACACACAAACTTTAACCAACAAAACACTAACCTCACCAAGTTTGGTAAACATCAAGTTGGGTGGTTTATCCGGTGGTTCGTTACTACTAGACAGTTCTAGTAATGAGTACTTAAAGTTTGTTAAGACTGCAAGTGCGGTTAACTTTGTTACCGTCACAAACTCTGCGACAGGTAATGCAGCTGCAATCGATGTTGACGGTGGTGATACTAATATCAGTCTGAAGATTGGTGCAAAGGGTACTGGTGCAGTACAGATTATAAACAAACTTGTTCTTGAAAAGGGAACAGATGTTGCAACTACAACTGCTGTAGATTTGTCCGAACCATTAACAGTATTTAACTCTGGTAGTCTGATTCTTCCGACTATCGGAGACGGCACTATTCAAGCTGAAGTAAAACACTTCAGTAATGTAGGTGCTGGTGAAGTAAGATTACAAGCAGGAAGTACAACTAAAATATTTGGTTGTAATAACAATGGTTACGTTTCCTTCGGTGAAGGTGACGGATGTATACTAGTATGGAACACAACAAAAAGCAAATGGTTTTTTGTGTCTAATAACGGCACAACAATAGTGAACCCCTAAAGGATAAAAGAAATGGCGATTATTACTAATCCAATTAAAAAGCAAGTGATCCAAGCTCTGAAGACTGATGTCGAGTTATCGAGCACACATTACTTTGCGGTAATTGGTCGTTCAGAAGATTGGAACGCAACTGACACTGCACCGTCCCCACTCAATTCTAGGAAAGAAGAGAGAGATTTCCGTCTGTCTGCACAGTCTGCGAAGAAAGTAATTGACCTTTCATTTGTTGTTCCTCGTTACAACTGGTCTTCTGGTGCAATTTATTCACGATACGATGATGCTGTAGTTGGGTATCCAACACAGACATACTATGTCATGAACGACAACAACCAAGTTTATATGTGTATACAACAGGGACAGAACGTTTCTGGTCAAGCACAGGTATCTACGGTTCAACCTAGTGGTAACACAACGGGTATTCCTTTTGACACTGCGGATGGATACATCTGGAAGTTCTTGTACTCTATTGGTGCGTTGGACGCGACTAAGTTTGTTTCTGCAAACTACCTTCCAGTAACATTGGTTGGTACTACCGACTCGGATTCTCCGGCTGCAATCATAGAACAAAAGACTATTCAGAACGCTGCGGTAGTGGGACAGGTTATTGGTTATGCAGTTGATTCGGGTGGTGCTGGTTATTCCTCTTCACCGACAATCACCGTTTCTGGTAACGGAACAAAGGCAAAAGCAAACTCCTTCATCTCTGGTGGTGCGGTAACTAAGGTTACATTGATCGATAGTTCTGGTTTATACACACTTGGTTCTGGATATAATTGGGCAGAAGTTACTATTACTGGTGGTGGTTCTCCAACCAAACCCGCCTCAATCCGTCCAATCTTATCTACTCCATTAGGATTAGGTGGAGACCCAAGAGACGATTTGCGATCAACAGCAATCATGTTTAACACAAAACCTTCTGGTACAGAATCAACGGACTTTATTGTTGGTAATGATTTCCGTCAGGTTGGTCTGTTAAAGAATCCAATGGATTCAAGTGGTAGCACTTTGTTTACAGAAACTACAGGCATAGCTCTGAAGAAAATAAACCTGTCCACAGTGACTGCTGATTTCACCGCAGATAATACCATCAAAGGTAGTACATCTGGAATCGAAGCAATCATTGACAAAGTTGACAGTTCTAATGTTTGGTATCACCAGACTTCAGTAACGGGATTTGGAAACTTCGCTCAAGGTGAGGCAGTTACAGAAACTAACGGAACTGGTGTTGGTGTATTGAATTCAAGTGTAACTCCATATTATGAACCTGAGATAGATACTATGTCTGGAGAACTACTATATATTGATAACCGTGCTTCTATTACACGTGCTTCAGACCAGACCGAAGATATTAAACTCGTAATCCAAATTTAAGGTTATAACCGATGCCAAAGACATTTACATCCAACGTATTCTCTTCCTCTTATAAGGATGATTTTACCGCTTCCGATAACTACCATCGAGTATTATTTAATAGCGGACGTGCTTTGCAAGCAAGGGAACTTACCCAATTGCAAACCATCATCCAAGAAGAAATAGGGCGATTTGGTCGAAACATATTTAAAGAAGGTGCTGCGGTAAATCCTGGCGGCCCTACTATTACGAACGATTACGAGTTTGTCAAACTAAACACTGCAACCTATTCACTTCCCAGTGACATAAGTACTCTAGTTGGTGTAACCCTTACGGGTGCAACTTCTTCGGTGCAAGCAAAGGTAATTGAAGTAGTTGTTGCAACTGGCAGTGACCCTGCAACGTTGTACGTACAATACATTAACACTTCTTCGGGTTTAGCTGGTGAGAACACAATTCGTTTAACTGCTAACGAAGTACTAATTAATGCTTCTGGTTCGAATCTACAGATTGCGACTGCTGTCGGTACTGACCTCCCTATCGGTAGAGGTTGTAAGATTGCAAACGCATCGGGTGACTTCTTTACTCGTGGCCACTTCGTGTTCGCGACTGGTCAATCAATCATTCTGTCCAAGTACTCCAGATATCCTACTAAGGTTGTTGGTTTTAAAGTAACAGAAGACATTATCACTGTTTCTGATACCACTGATCTATACGACAATCAGGGTGCCACACCCAACCTGTCTTCGCCTGGCGCAGATAGATATCGTATCCGACTCACACTAACCACTGAAGACCTAGTGGCAACAGACGAAAACTTTGTCTACTACTGTGATGTCGTAGATGGAAATATCGTTGATCAGGTAACTGGTGCTGACGATTATAACAAAATTGCAGACACACTTGCACGTAGAACTAGTGAAGAATCTGGTAACTACATTGTCAATCCATTCACTGTTGACTTTACTGACTCTGGTACTAATACCATTGCTACTATATCAGATGGTGTTGCATATGTCAATGGTTATCGTGGTGCAACCGAAAAACCTACTCCATTAACTATTGCTAAACCTCGCGAAACCGCAGTTGTTCCAAACGAAGTTGCTGGTATCTCTTATGGACAGTATTTCATATGTGACGATCTCAAGGGTAGATTAGACATTCGTACTAATGAGACACTGAATTTATCTACATCAACAACCAACCCTGCCGCAAGTATTATTGGTACTGCGAGAATTCGTGCTGTAGAAGAAGATGGTTCGAACTTCCGTGTATACCTGTTCGACATTAAAATGAACAGTGGTCAAAACTTACGTAACATTAAGACTATTGGCACATCTACAATTAAACGTGCAATACCAGTCTTCGAGGGTGGTAAAGCGTTCATCAAAGAGTCTCGACAAACAAACTTGGTGTTTGGTTTACCAAACCCTCGTCCTAGAATCGTTAGTGACGTTGATTTCGAAGTTCAACGAGTATTTGTTGAAACTGCCAGTGGTGGTGCGTTTACACTTAACCTTACTACTACCGGAGAAACATTCGTCAACACTTCTCAGTGGATTGTTGTTAAAGACACTGACGGTGTAGTGGTCACCAATGCCACATTCGGTTCCGTAGGTACACAAAGTCTTACTGTTAGTAACTTAACCAATGTAGCACACACAGTATATGCAAAGGTAAATAAAGCAGCTCCTGCTGTTCGTCAGAAGACTCTTGTTACAACTACAAAGACTGCCGCAGTCGAATCTGATGGTGCTGGTATTTTGTTTGTTGGTTTAGATGTAACAGATATTCAAAGTGTTCAATCAGTAAAACAAACAAATGTTAACGGTGCGGACATCTCGCATCTATTCACATTAGATAACGGTCAACGTGCCGGTTACTATGACAATGGTCGTATGTTACTTGAGACTGGTGCAAGTGCACCGTCTGGTAATGTCTATGTTGGATTCAAACACTTCACCCACGGTGCGGGTGATTTCTTTGCCGTAAACTCCTATATTGGTCAGGTTAATTACGAAGACATCCCAACCTTCAATACTGGTATACGTAACGGTACTGTTAATCTACGTGATGTAATTGATTTCCGCAATGGTGTTAACGCTAGTGGTGTGTTCACAAATACTACTGCAACAGAGATTCCTACAAACGGAGACATCTTCCAAGCAGACGTAGAATACTACCTACCTCGTGCGGATAAGGTTGTTGTTACCAATCAAGGTGAAGTTAAGAACATTATGGGTGAAGCCGGTTTCGGTTCGATGGTTCCTGCTACACCAGAGAACACATTAGCACTATTCCAGTTGCAACACAATGCATATGGTCTAAATGATTCTGATGTTGTTGTTGTACCATTTAAAGCAAAACGATTCACTATGGGTGACATCTCCAGACTGGAAGATAGAATCGATAAAATCGAAGAAGCAACTTCATTGAGTCTTCTTGAACTCGAAACCGCTTCACTACTAGTATTAGATAGTGACGGTAACCCAAGAACTAAGTCGGGATTCTTTGTTGATAACTTCTCAAGTAGATCATTCTCTGATGCTGATAACGTTGAGTATCGTGCTGCCATCGACCCCTCAAGAGGATTCTTATCAGTACCCACTCTAGAAGATGATGTAATCCTTGCATATGATTCCTCTAAGTCAACTAACACTATCATGAAAGGTGATACTGTTTACTTGAACTATACGGACTCTGCAACTATTACACAGACCTTAGTAACTGGTACTGAGAACGTCAACCCATTTGCAGTTATTACTGGTGAGGGTAACATTACGTTATCTCCAGCAACTGATAACTGGTTCCAGACAAAGTACGCCCCAGCAAACATAATTAATGCTACCAAAACTGAGAATGTTAATGTTAATCTAGGTAATATCCAAAGTAATATCATTACGCAAGAATTACCAGATGCAAATAAATGGAAGTGGGATATAGGTAACTCGTGGACACCCGTTGCCGGTTTTGGTCAGATTCCAAATGAACTTCGTTCGGGTTGGAGAGGAACTCCTGCTTGGAACTGGAGAGGTGTACCTGCCGAAAGTACCAGAGTTGTGGATGTTGGTAACAACAACGGTGGTCGTGCTGGCCAAGACTTCAACGTTGTTAGGTCTTTCTCCAACCGTATTGTTGTTGGTGAGAAGACTATACGTAAAGTCGTTGGTGAGAAGACTGTATCGTTGACATTCCTTCCCTTCATTCGTGCACGTAAAGTGTTCTTTAAGGCAGAAGGTTTACGTCCTCAGACACGATTCTTCCCATTCTTCGATGGTACTCCTGTTGCAGACTTCTGTAGAGAAGAGACATTTAAACGTTATGGCGCACTTGCAACAGACGTATCATACTCTAACGCAAACCGTAGAGCAACTGCACACCCCCAAGGTGCGTCTAACCTTGAGACTGATGCTAACGGTGTTATTGAAGGTTCGTTCTTTATTCCTTCATCCGAAACCAAACGTTTCCGTGCTGGTACACGAGAGTTCAAACTCTTGGACATTAGTAAGAATGATGACGCAGCTGCGTTATCTCGTGCATCTTTCAACTATACCGCACAAGGTACTTTGGATACACGACAAGAGACTATTACCTCAACTCGTATCACACAGACTAGAACTCGTAGATGGACTACAACAACACGAGTTAAAGTAACTGACCCATTAGCACAGTCATTCTTTGTGACCAACCCTAGTGGTATCTTTGTAACTAAGATTCAGACTTACTTTAAGAGTAAGGACGCTACTGGTATTCCGATTCAGTTACAAATTCGTCCAATGGTTAATGGTCATCCAAGTTCGACTGAGATTCATGCTCAGTCTATTAAGTTCTTGAATTCCTCTGCGGTTGCTATACCGTCTGCACAGACACAAACAGCAGTTACCGCTGCACCAACAACATTCGAGTTTGATGAACCAATCTTCTTGAATCCCGACACAGAGTATGCTATTGTTCTACTTGCGGAATCTATTGAGTATGAAGCATATGTTGCTGAAACATACGCATACGAATTAGGTTCTACCGAGAAGAGAATCTCTCGTCAACCTTCTATGGGTTCATTGTTTAAGTCACAGAACGGTACGACTTGGGAACCAGATCAGACTAAAGACCTTGCATTCAAAATCTTTACTGCTCAGTTTGTTTCTTCAGGTACTGCGGTGTTTGAGAACCGTGATGTAGAACCATCTGCACTGGAAAACAACCCAGTGTACATGAACGCTGCACATGGTGCTGACAGTGACCAAGTAACACTACTATGTTCTAACCACGGTTTCAACTTAGGTGACACGGTTACTGTATCTGGTCTAGTCCCCGCAACAACCTACAACGGTGTCAAAGGTTCGTCTATCAATGGTGCGAGAACGATTACTCGTGCAGATGGATTTGGTGTCAGATTCAATGCCGACTCGGCCGCAACCTCTTCAGGTAGATTTGGTGCAGAGTTGATCACAATCGATAAACAGATTCAATATGATGTTGCGTCACCTAACATGACCACACTATTACCGGATGACACTACACTTACTTACCAAACTAAGTTAACTTCTGGTAAGTCACTTGCAGCGGTATCTGGTAGTCAGGTTAAGTATGCTAGGGATACTGCGTACTCAAGTGAAGTTGTTATCGGAGATGAGAACTACTTCGCAACTCCACGATTGGTTGCTAACGCTGCAAACGAAACTGCTGAACTGGGTTCGGGTGAACGGTCTGTATCTGTCAAGGTTGCGATGGCAACGACACGTTCTGCGGTATCTCCGATCATCGATACACAGGGTGCGTCACTATCAACGGAATCGAATCAGATTGATAATCAGGTTGCCAGTGGTACTGAGAATGGTGTCAACATCCCATTGACTTACTCTGCGGAAACTAATGCGTTCGGTGGTTCTTCACTTGCCAAACATATGAGTACTGTTGCAACACTAGACTCCCATGCTGTTGGTATGAAAGTACTACTTGCCGCAATAAGACCTTCCGGTAGTCACATCGATGTTTACTTCAGAACAGGTACTGAAGGTACTGATATCTATAGTACTTCATGGATACTAGCTTCACAAGAAACGACTGTTGCACCCGATGATAGAAACTTCCGTGAGTATCGTTACATGATTGGTGGTGATACCGGAACAATAGATGCATTCACTGAGTATCAATTCAAGATTGTATTCCGTGGTAATAACTCATCCAAGGTTCCGTTCATACGAGACTTTAGAGCTATTGCGATGGCAACATAATGGCATCTAGACTAATTAATGTCGCAGGAAACCCGAATTTGGCAAGATGTCCAAGTTCGGGTGCTATTATTAATATAAATAAAGATGAGATAGAAAAATCACGTGCATTGAAGAGTGCTAGACAAAACAAAGATAAAGAGTTCCGTGAGTTGAGACAAGATGTCAATGACCTGAAAGAACTCCTCAATAAACTGGTAGAGAAACTGTAATGGCAAATAAACCGACAATTACTGATATTCAGGATACGTTTACCACATTAGTATCCAACCTAAACATCATCTCGTTGGATTTGGGTGCTGCGGGTCGATTAAACACAAGCGAAGATTCCGACCACACTTCTGCTATCAATGAGTTAGAACTTGGTATTCGTGGTACATCAAATAACCTAGTCGCAGTAGACCTTGCAGACTTTACCGCAAACAACATCGTATCTGCACTACATGAAATTGATAGTGACCTTCACGGTGCTGGTGGTGGTAACGCAAAGGCAGACTTGACAACCAATGCGAATGATATTGTATCAGGTGTTAATGAACTTGAATTGGGTATCAGGGGAACTAATAACGGACTGGTTGCATCTATCCTATCAACTACCGCAAATGACCTAGTATTGGCCATTGGTGAACTTGATAGTGACATTGGTGCAAGACCACACACAACTCTTACAACTAGTTCGAAGAATCTTACTGCTGCGGTCAATGAACATGATGCAGAGTTGGGTACGATCACTGCGGTTGCGATGGGTACAACTGCCTCTACGGTATCAACCGCAATTAAAGAACTAGAAATAGAGATTGATACACTCAATACCTTTGTTGAACCTACACAGTCATTGACCACTACTGCGGGTACTGTTGCGGATGCGATCAACGAACACGATGCAGAGATTGGTTCTGCATCTCTCAATACCTCTGCGACCACACTACGTGGTGCAATCAACGAGTTACATACCGAGGTTGGTTCTGCAATTGGTAGTACACACAACACTACCACTGGTAATATTGGTGCATCTCTCAACTCCCTAGATAGTGCTGTAGGTAACCTTGCTGATTTAAGTACAGACATCACTGCGAGTGGACATGGTAACATTGTCGGTGCATTGAATGTTATGCAAGCAGATATTGAAGCACTTGATAGCAGTAATATCGCTTCAAACCAAGCATTGGGTTCACTAAACCTATTAGATTCTGATGGATTTGTTAATTCAGAAAGAACGAATTTTGTAAATGCCCTAAACGCGCTGAGAGCGGACATTCCACTCATCTACAACGCTAGCGGAACTCAACTCAATTAATCGGAGTATAGTGACACCATGAGTAGTGTTCCATTAAAATTAAAAGACACCGCAGACTTCCAAGAAATAACTACCTCAGAAGAGAACTATCTTGCTTATCAGGTAGGTCTGGGTTTTGCGGCACTCGATAGTTCATCTGTAAATCAGTTGGGTGTAAACCTGTCTGGTGACAATCGTACTGTAGGAACCTTTACTGATACTTCCTACGATTCGGCTATCGGAACTCATACTAATCTTCTTTCGACAACAAGTATATCCACGGTAATTCGACAGAAGGCTGGTACTGCCACTATCTCTGGTAACGACTATCGTGTTCTAGTATCACAGAGAGATAGTGACGGTCAACGAATTGTTCAGGAAATGGACGATACCAAACTGAATGTCCTTCTAGATAGAATCAATTCACGAATCTATACGTCAGATTATCCCGGCACTTACAAACTTGCAACGTCTGCCCCCAGTGGAGATTACTCAGTAAATCTTGCTAATGTAATGACAGATACAAGAACTGACGGACATTCTCTTCAGTACAACATCTATCAAAGAAATACCATGACCGCACCAACAACGGTTCGTCCGTTTGCGATTAAACGGTCTAGTGGTCAAACGGGTACGTATCAAGGTCTTCAGGAAATGACTGATGGCCAGATTAAATACTCACTTGGTATTAAAGCAAGGAATCGTACTTCCTCAACTGCGAACTCTGTTGGTACATACAAAATACTGAGTTCTTCTACAGGAACCCCAACTAATGCGGGATTCGCTGGTACGTGGCAAGCAAAGGGTACTGCAACAGATACACGTCAAACTGTTAGTAATGTTAACTATACCCGTACCCGTAACTCGACATATTCACGACTAAGAACTTCTACCTATAGTGCAAACTATACTAGAAACCGCAGTAGTACATTCCTAAGAAATTCTACTACTACTCGTTCGAGTACATTTTCTGCCACATATGTAACAACACGAACAAGTTCTTACTCTCCATCATTTGTTGGGGATTACATTGGTAATTTTACTACAACTACTGCGAACACTTACACTCGCACACGGGCATCAACACTTGATTTCCTAAGAACCAGTACGGCCGGTTATACTGGTAATTATGCCCGTTTATTAGAATTCACTGGTAATTTCATTGGTAACTACACTGGTAACTATCTGGGTCAAAACTTTGGTCGATCTTTTTATAGAACACTATATGTAAGTGTTGACCAAGAGACATTTTCCTACTCAAGTTTCTATGCCGCTGACTACTCAAGAAATCGTATTACAGACTCTACGGTTACCTCAACACGGACGAGCACATACACTAGAGCAACTGGTGGGTCTTTCACCGGCAACTACTCAAGTCAAGCTTATTATTTAGGTAACTATGTTGGTAATGTTAGTACAACTAGTACACGTACCAGTCAAAGGGTCACTGCTAACAATTTCGCAAGAAACTTTGCTGGTAACTACGCAAGAAACTTTGTGGCAGGGTATTCTCGAAGTTTTGCTAGAGACTTTATTGGTACATCAACAACCACCTTTACAGGTAACTTTACTGGCGACTTTACTGGTGATTACACTGGCGACTTTGTTGGTAACTTTATTGGTAACTATACAGGTGTTCGAACATATACGGTAAGACGTGCCACATACCATGCAAAAAGTGGTAGTGCATTTTACTATACTAGACAATCTACATCGGCACCGACCGACTTTCAACGAGATCGCACCGTAAATAGAACAGCAAATTCTACAAGAACATCTACGGCCGCTTTCGCACGGAATCGGACAGTTTATTTTACTGGCAACTATGCTCGAAACTTCACTTCCACATTTACAGGTAACTACTCAAGAAACTTTGCTCGTACTCGTTCAAGTAACTTTACGGGAGCATCTTCATTTACAAGAGACTTTGTTGGTAACTATCTAGGTAACTATTCCAGAGTATTTAGCGCAAACTATGCAGGTAATTATTCACGAAACTTTGCGGGTAACTACACTGGTAACTATAATAGAAACTTCATCGGGGATTATGCTAGAACCTTTACAGGTAACTATGCTAGTACAACCATTGGGTCAGGTAACGAAAACATAGAGACCTACACCATGTACGTAAGAATTGTATAAATAGGATGATATGGGAACTACCACACTAAAACTCGAAGGCACCAATGGTGACCTTAAAGAGATAACTACCTCAGAAGAGAACTATCTTGCTTATCAAGCAGGCCTGCATCTCTCTGCGTTAGATTCAAGTGACGTGGCATCGATTACTGCGGTCAGTACTAATAACACTATAATTGGTGCATTTACTGATACTAGGTATAATGATGCTTCTGGGACACACGGGTTCGACAATGGCAATGCTCCGGTGCAACAGACGATAACCTCATTATATCAAAGAGAGGGGGTGACTGATTTTGCGGGAGACTCTGCGGCATATAGATATCCTCTAGAGTTCACCGACAATAGCGGAACACCCGAACTACACGAATTAGATTCCGCAGAAGTTGATACAATAAGTGACCGTCTCCTATCTCGTATCGCAGTATCAGAATATCCTGGCGTATATAAACTTGCGACATCTGCTCCCACTGGATATACCACATACAAGTCAAATGTATTTTCGGATAATTTGCAGACAGGTGTATCTGGAACTACGTACAATATCTATGTAAAGAACACAATGTCGGCCCCGACTGCGGTGAGACCTGTTGCTATCAAGAGATCAAGTGGACTGACAGGCACCTTCCAAGGTGTCCAAGAGATGACCGATGCCGAGATACGATATAGTTTTGGTTCAAGGGTACAGTCACGCATCTCAAATAGCAGTGCCGGTATTGGTACATACCAGATGCGGAGTTCCGCACAGGGTGCGCCATCTGACACGGGTACTTGGTCAAACCGAGGTACAGCATCAGACACTCGTTACAACACAGTGAATACTGACTATGCGGCCGCATACACAAGAACTCGTTCTAGTAACTATGTTGGTAACTACAGTAGAAACTTCGCAAGAACCTTTGCGGGAACATTTACTGGTAACTTTGTACTATCTTTCATTGGCAACTATACAGGTAACTACTCAAGAAACTTTGGGGGAGACTATACGGGTAATTATGCTCGTACTTTTGTTGGTGACTATATAGGTAACTATGCTCGAAACTTTGCGGGTAACTATGTTGGTAACTACAGTAGAAACTTCTCTGCGGTGTATAGTAGAACTCGTGTAACTGATTACGTTGGTGACTTCACTGGTAACTTTACTGGTAACTACTCACGCAACTTCCAAGCAGATTACCAAAGAACTCGTGTAACAACCTATACGGGTAATTTTGCGGGTAACTACTTAGGTAACTATGTAGGTAACTATGCTCGTGCATACTCTGCGGATTACCAAAGAACACGTACTGCTGTGTTTACTGGTAACTTCTTAGGAGATTATGTTGGTAACTTCTTAGGAGACTATGTTGGTAACTTCGTTGGCAACTATACTGGTAACTTCGTAGGTAACTATACTGGTAACTTCGTAGGTGACTATGCAAGAACACGTACAGCAGTCAATGGTGCTTCATACGCAAGAACTCGTACCGCCACTGGCAACTATGCGAGAACTCGTACCGCCACTGGCAACTATGCAAGAACTCGTACCGCAAGTGCCTCGTATGCGAGAACAAGAGTAGGTACATTTGTGCGAGTTCGGGTGAGCGGGTATTCGGGTGGTGGTAAAAGTGGTAACGCTTATAGCTACCAAGGTAACTTCGTAGGTAACTATGTTGGTAACTATGTAGGTAACTATTCCAGAAATTTATCCTATGTAGGTAACTATTCCAGAAATTTATCCTATGTAGGTAACTATTCCAGAAATTTATCCTATGTAGGTAACTATTCCAGAAATTTATACTATGTTGGTAACTACGGAAGAACACGTGCTACCGCATACGCAAGAACACGTGCTACCGCATACGCAAGAACTCGTGCTACCAACTACCAGAGAACACGTGCTACTAACTACCAGAGAACACGTGTAACGAATTACACTGCTTACTACTTAGGTAACTATGTTGGTAACTATGCTCGTGCATTTTCTGCGGATTACCAGAGAACGTCTACACGTACTCGTGTAACGAATTACGTTGGTAACTTCGTAGGTAACTATGTTGGTAACTATGCTCGTGCATTCTCTGCGGATTATACCACCAACTTTACCCAGACATTTACTGGTAATTTCCTTGGAGAATATACCGGAAACTATGCTCGTGCGTACTCTGCGGATTATCAGAGAACCAGAAGTTCCGCATACTCTGCGGCCTATAATAGAACAAGAAGTTCGACCTATTCTGCTGTCTATCAAAGAACACGGACTTCGAGTTATGCGGCTGATTACCTTAGAACATCTACGACCGATTCGACTAGGGCGTCCACTGGGGTATCTACGGTGACTCGTTCGAGCGCATACACCTCAACTAGCACACAAGACTTTACTGGTAATTACACGGGAAACTATGTAGGAACCACAATTGATACTGGGTCGTCTACCATTGAGACATACACATTGTATCATAGAACGGCATAAATTACTTATATATAAAACTGAATGAAACAGGAGACTATAATGTCTAGAACATGGTTAGATAATGCGTTTTGGGAAACACCCAGAAAAGAGTTATTAAACGCAATAAGCGAAGAAGTTGACGGTAATAAAACTAAACGTCAGGTTCACAAAATAGAGAAATTGAATGCCGATGGCACCCCCAATGAATTGTTCATAGAAGCGATTGAATTTCTCGGTGAAGAAAAGATTAATGCCTCTAGTCAAAAACGATTGTCGAAAAAACAAGACGAAGCGGACATCGAAAAACAAAAGAAAATGGAACACGAACGTGCAAAGAAACTAGAACAACTCTTTGAGTATAAACTAGAAACCTTTGAAATTCCAGAGATTAAAGAATCTAAAAATCGTTTGTTGAAATCAAAACTAAGACGGTCTAAATCTGTCCCTGAAGTGAATTTATATGCTATTTTATTGGTACAGGAATCATTAGAAGATGTCGGAACTAAGTAAAGGTTTTGTTATTGTTGCATCAAGAAATATTAATTTTTACACTTATGCAATAAATCTAATACAATCAATCAAAGACTATTACCCAGAAGCACTCATCACCTTGGTGACCGAGGAAAGGTTCTTTGACGGCCGTGAAACCGAAGACACTGATCAAATTATCATCTGTGATAACCACTACCGTGCAAAACTGTGGGGTATGGCAAACACACCCTACGACATTACGATGTATGTCGATGCCGATATGGAGTGTGAACACGAAGATATCATGACCATATGGGATGAGATGAAAGACTATGATATGGTCTTTCACGAGTTAACCAAGGAACGTGAACAATTCTATGCTATTCGTGAGTTCAAGTACAACGGTGGATATGAGAAGTATAAATTGTGTGGAGGAGTGTGTTTATATCGCAGTGGAAATCCATTAGTAAAGGAGTTTATGGACGATTGGTATGAACTGTATTGTAAACAATATGATAATAGATGGATGCCCGATGGTTTCGATAAAGCACAGTGGGCTAAAGACCTCCGACATTTCGATCAGACAACCCTCTGGTGGTTAGTGAATAAGGTCGAGAAATACAAAGACCTCAAGATTGGAATCTTCGAAGATGATATCCGATGGAATTACTTTACACAATACGGATACGAAGGTTTGAAGTCTAAGACTGGTGCTCCACCTATCCTTAGACATTACTCAGGTTGTTTACAAAAGGACACACCTATAGTATGATTGATGTCCCTATCAACAACAAAGAAATACTAGCAACCCTGAAAAAGTTCGAGTGGTATTACGAAAATCGGGAACATATTAGTAAGTATTTACGGAAAAATGGTCGTAAGGAACACCGTGAACACTATGTATGTGATGAATATCGTGACAAGATTATTGCGGAAGATACAAAACACGAAGGGTTCCCCGAAGATTCATATAGTTATAGTTTGAAAGAAGATCAACTGTATCAAAAGTTGGATGATCTAAGACAACCCGATCACGGAAAGGAGATGGTTAAGATACTTGCGAAGTATGGTGAGTTGAATACAGAACTCTGTACACTATTATCTACAAGAAATAACGCATTACAAATTATGTATCCACCAGATGGGTTTATCGCGTGGCACAACAATGCCAATGCTTCGGCATATAACCTAATCTTCAGTTGGTCAGAAACCGGTGATGGTGATTTTAGGTATGTTGATGGTCATACCGGTAAGATGGTCGTTATGAAAGACAAAAAGGGGTGGCAGTGTAAAGCTGGATACTTCGGTGCGTATGGTGAACCTTGGTACAATCGAGTATATCATGCTGCCCAAACAAACTGTTGGAGAGTTACGGTGTCCTATGTATTTGATAGAACCGATATTGCCCACGGACTACAAGATGAAATTATAGAAGAAATAATGTCCGATTACTAAAAAGTACACGTTCCAAACCTTATAAATAAAGACAAGTAAACAAATTGTTTTTATAACGGGTATCATAGATGTCATCAGCAAATTACGAAGATATTACCATTAATCAAGGCACCGATGTTTCTGTAGAAATACATCTGGTGCATGATAGTGGTAGTACATATAACCTCTCCAACCACAGCGTAGCTGCCAGTCTAAAACGCAGATATGCTGATTCCGCAAATGATCCCTTTACAGTTCAATTTAATGCCGTGGTTGTATCTCCATCAACTGATGGAATCATAAACCTATCTCTAACTAACACACAAACAGATGCGATGAAACCTCGTGGTCGATATGTTTATGATGTGGAAGTTTCCTATACCGATAGTGATAATAACGCAATCATTCAACGAGTCCTTGAAGGACAAGCCGAAGTTTCCCCATCGGCAACGAAATAATAAGGAAGGAACGTCAATAATGGCTGATAAAATCATTGTAAAAAAGGTAGTTGTCGGAACTCCTATTAAACGAGTGACCGCTGGTGCTTTCAGTATAGCAAACCTCGCTGGTGTAGATGTTACTGCCACGGAATCTGATGGTTCCATACTCGCATATAACAAACTTTCTGGTAAGTGGGAGATCACCAACTTACGAACCGATGCAAACATAAATCTCAATTTTGATAGTGCACAGAATAAGTACACATTTGGTTTTGACAATACTGCATTTACGGGTTCCTTAATTCCAGACTCGAACGAAGCATATGACTTAGGTAGTGCAACCAAGAGGTTCCGTGACATATACCTGAGTGGTAACACTATTGGTCTAGGAACACTATCACTGAAAGACAGTGGTGGTGACTTAATCATTGTTGATTCACAGAATAATAAACTCAACCTAGGCATATCTCTAAGTACAAACAACACAGCAATTATGTCCTTTGACAGTAATGCGGGTACGTTTGTATTCAATGATTCAGATATTGCACGAACCAATATCAATGAGACGTTCCACCAAGGTGTAACTGTAGTTAACGGTGCGACTGTTGATAGTGCGACCATTACAAACATTGCAAACTCAGTCTTAACAGGTAAAGCTGCAACACTAGACAGTGCTGCAATTGGTAACCTTCTGGTAACTGGTAATACAATTCTTCAGGGTAACCTGACGATTACCGGAACAGAGACCGTAGTAAACACGGAAACGATTAACCTTGCTGACAACACAATCATCCTCAACTCAAACGCAACTGGTGCACCATCCCAGAATAGTGGTATTGAAGTTGAACGTGGTGACAGTGCTAACAAGAGTTTCTTATGGGACGAGACTAACGATTACTGGACATTAGGTAGTGAGAGTCTTGTAACTACTGGTAAAGTTCTATTCGGTAACATGTACAGTGCGGAAGGTGACTTACCTAGTGCATCAACCTATCATGGTATGTTCGCACACGTACATGGAACTGGTAAGGGTTACTTTTCACATGCGGGTGCATGGCACAAACTATTAGACGAAACATCGTCAACCACCGCAAGTTTAACCGAAGGGTCTAACTTATATTATACTCGTGCAAGATTCGACTCTGCATTGGGTGATGCAACATCTACCGCAAGTGTTCGTGGATATGTATCTGGAGATAAAGGTCTAGTATACAATTCATCTACGGGTGTGTTTGATATAGACTCTGCAAATATCAAAGGCATGTTCTCTGCTACTGGTGACTTAACATACAATAGTTCTACTGGTGCATTTTCGTTTGATGTAGAAGACGTATACACTAAAGTAAACTTTGATAGTGACCTTGGTGACGCATTGGTCGGTGGTACAGGTATCAGTTATGATAGTAGTAGTGATACAATCTCTATTACAAATACTGGTGTTGCTGCTGCGACCTATGGTTCTGCAACACAGATTCCGGTATTCACGGTAAACGCACAGGGTCAGTTAGACAGTGCGGGTACTGTTGCGGTTGCGGGTGTAACATCATTTACATTCGACTCTTCGGACGGTGATATCTCAATCGGTACTGCCGATGGTGCAACATTCACTACACGAATTAATCTTAGTCCTTTCACGACAAGCACCCTGACAGAACAAGGTAACTTGTACTACACTGATGTGAGAGCAAGAAACTCCCAATCCGTTACTGATGCGGGTGGAGACGGTTCTCTTTCGTACAACACTTCTACTGGTGTATTAACCTATACTGGCCCAAGTGCTTCAGAAACAAGAGCACACTTCAGTGCTGGCGGAGACATGACCTATGATAGTTCAACTGGTCGTTTCTCGATTGATGTTGAACAGATTTATACCAAAGCAAACTTTGATTCCGACTTCCTTTCACGTCTAGTGACACAGATTGATAGTGCGGGTATTACTACTGCGACTATTGGCACACTCAATAACACAACCTTGGTAGGAAGTCAAGCAACCTTTGATTCCGCAACTATTACTACACTCACCAACACAAACATGGTGGGAAGTCAAGCAACCTTTGATTCTGCAAACATTACTGCACTTGGTGGTATCACTGGGTTTGATGCGACATCAACTTCTACGTTACGTGGTCTATTCTCTGCGGGTGGAGACTTAACATATAACGCTTCTACTGGTCAATACTCCTTTGATGTTGAGACTGTATACACCAAAGCAAACTTTGATAGTGACCTAGGTGATGCGAATACAGCACAGTTACCCGAAGGAACCAACCTCTATTACACTACTGCTCGTTCTGATTCAGACTTTGATATTAGACTTGCTACCAAAACAACTGCTAATGTCACCGAAGGTTCAAACCTCTATTACACTACTGCTCGGTCGGACTCTGACTTTGATATTAGACTTGCAACTAAGTCCACAACCAACGTATCCGAAGGAAACAATCTTTATTACACTACCGCACGTGCTGACAGTGATGCAAAGGCATCTCTACTTGTTAACGATGCGGGTGGAGACGGTTCTCTCGCATACGATAGTGCGACTGGTGTATTTACTTACACTGGCCCAAGTGCATCAGAAGTAAGAGCGCATCTAACCGCAAACAGAGGTTTGTCGGTAACGTCTGGTGGTCAGTTTAACATTGACTCCGCAAACGTTAAGGGAATGTTCTCGGTAACCGATGCTGGTGGTGATGGTTCTCTATCCTATTCAAATGGTGTCATTACATATACTGGCCCAAGTGCAACCGAAGTAAGAGCACATCTTAGTGCGGGAACTGGTGTCACCTATTCGGGTGGTGCAATCTCTATCGGACAGGATGTTGGTACATCTGCTGATGTAACCTTCGACAAATTAACTGTTGATAGTGCGATTGCAGACCACCTTGACCTTATACCACAGTCACCAAATCCTAATAAGGTACGTGGTCGTATCTTCTATGATAGTGCAGAAGAAGCACTTTCCTATTACAATTCGACTGCTGATATAACTGTAAACGTGGGTCAAGAATTCTTGATTCGTGTTAAGAACGAGACTGGTGCAACGATTACTAATGGTAGTCTTGTATATGTTACAGGTTCTACAGCTGGAGTTCCTACGGTTGCTCCCGCACGTTCCAACTCCTTTACAACCTATAAAGCAATTGGTATGGCGACTCAAGATATCGTCAACAATTCAGTCGGTTTTGTTACCGAGACAGGTTTTGTAAATGATGTTAATACAGGTGGATTTACTGAAGGTGCAACTCTTTATCTATCTCCTGATTCTGCGGGTGTATTTACTACAACAGAACCTACTGGTGGAGATTTCCCATATACAGTTGGTTGGGTAATTACTGCTGATTCATCTGCGGGTCGAGTATTGGTTCGTAACTCTACCGAGACATTTGATAATGTCCGTGCAACACATGATATAGTTGCGGATAGAAAAATAACTGCGGATAGTGCTGAATTCAATCTAGTGCAGATGTCAAACTCTGAGTACACTGGTGCGGTTGTTCCAACGTTGCGTGAAGGTAACCTGTTCTACATGAATGGCCCTGACGCACTAGCGTATCAGAATGCTGACGTAACTATAAAACTTTCTCAAGATGATGTTACTCGTGTATATAACAACAGTGGTACTAGTATCGCAAAGGGTAAGGCAGTATACGTATCTGGCGCATCCAGTGACTTCCCTACCATTGCACTTGCAAGGTCGAATGCGTTCTCTACTGTTCAAAACACACTTGGTCTTACTGCACACGTAATTGCAAACGGTGCCTTTGGTTTCGTAACAACTCGTGGTTGTTTTGGTGGTATTAACACTGCGGCATTTTCTGCGGGTAATAGAGTACACGTATCCCCTGATTCTGCGGGTGAGTTGGTAACTGTCAACCCAGTATTCCCCAACTACGCATTTGAGATTGGTACAGTACTTGTTGCTGACTCCGCTAGTGCTGGTGGTGTAGGTGGTTGTATTCAGGTTGACCCGAAATCGGAAGTATTTGAAACAGTACGAGTTGATGGTGTATCAAGATTCGATGGTAATGTAACTATCGCAGGTAACTTGAACATCCTTGGTTCCGAGTCTAAGACTACGGTTGCCACTCTTGCGGTTGGTGACCAGTTTATCTCTGTACAAGAAGGTGACACAATCACTACTGTACTACGTACTGGTGACTCAGGTGTCAACAACGTACTCTTTAAGGATCATTATAAGGGTGACGATACACAAACATACTTTGTACAAATCTACGATGCGGATAGTGCTGCTGCGGGTGATGTCATTCGATGGGGTCTTGACTCTGCGAATGGTGGGCCGGGCATTGGTGCGTTCAAACACGTAGGATTCGATTCTGCGGGTGGAGACTCTGATTGGAACTTAAAGACTAATGGTCTAACAAACATTCCACTACGTTTCAATATTACTCTAGATGTTGGTACAGACAACGGTCACGATAGTGGTGACGTATGGAAAGGTGCCGCTGCACCACTTAACGAAGACTTTGGTTTCTTTGGTAACTACAATACGGGTTCACAACCCTTTACTCATGCGGGTATGTTCTATGATGCATCCGCAACTAAGTTTAAGTTCTTTGATAGATACGACCTTGATATCGCAGGAAACGTAAATACTAGTGGTGGTAACTTCGCACTAGGTGATGTGGAAGCCGCATCCTTTACTGGTGCCTTGACTGGTGCGGTAACTGGTAATGCCTCTACCGCAACACTCCTACAGAATGCAAGAACCATTGCAATCAATGGTGATGTTACTGGTACTGCAACCTCATTCAACGGTGGTTCATCTATCAGTATCGCAGCTGCGATTACTGCTGGTTCGATTATCAATGCTGATATTAAGTCCGATGCCGCAATTGTAGACACTAAACTTGCTACAATCGCTACTGCGGGTAAGGTAAATAACTCTGCAACAACTGCTACTGCCGCAAACACTGGGTCTGCAATCATTGCCCGTAATGCGAGTGGTAACTTTGCGGGTGGTACATTCACTGGTGAAGTCAACCGTGATGCACAAACTACAGTAACCGCAGGAACATATGGTTCTGCAACTGCAATCCCTGTCCTTACAATTGACGCAAATGGTTTTGTTGATAGTGCTGGAACGATTGGTGTATCAGGTATCACTGGTGTAACATACGACTCAAGTAATGGTAATCTTACTATCGCAACAAGCGGAGATGACTTTGTTGATAACATTAACCTAAGTCCATTCACTACTGCGAACTTGGCCGAGAACACCAATCTCTACTACACCAACGCAAGAGCAAGAGCATCTATCGCAGGTCGTAACGGACTTGCATATAATGCTTCTACTGGTGTGATGGATATTGACTCTGCGAATGTTAGAGGAATGTTTAGTGCAAGTGGTCAACTTGCTTACAACTCAGGTACTGGTGCGTACACATTTACTAACAGATCAAATGCCGACACATTGACCGCAATCAAAGCAGTGGATGGTGCCTCAAGTGGTTTGGATGCGGACTTGTTAGATGGACAACACGGTGCACACTACCGCATCAACGTATACAATAACGCAGGTTCGTTGTTAAACTAAGGATAAATAGATAAATGTCACAATACAATAGAATAACAAGCCGATCCCAGTTTGTCGATTACTGTCTCCGTAGATTGGGACACCCCGTGATCGAAATCAACGTGGACGATGAACAAATTGAAGACCGTGTTAACGATGCGTTACAACTGTTTGGTGAATACAATGGTGAGGGTAGTTACCGAATTTACGTTACAATCACCATAACAGCTGCAATGGTATCTAGAGGTAGTATTGATTTCGATTTGGACGAAGGGCTACTACCGTCAGGTATAAACCCAGATGACATATTGAGTATTTTGCGAGTACTTCCGTTTGACACTTCATCTAGTAGCACTAGTTTCATGGACGCTAAATATCAAATGCGTCTTAATGATATTCATGGTATGCAAAATGGTCTGGCTGACATTGCGGGTTACGAACAAATGCAACAGTACCTGAGTCTCATTGATATGAAACTGACGGGTACTCCACAGATTCAATGGACAAGACAGGGTAACGCCTTACAGATATTTGGTGATCTTGGTGGAACTGGAGACCTCAAGGCTGGTAAATCAATCGTGGCTGAAATGTATGTTGCGACAAGTGCCAACGCTAATGGTAAACTATATAATAATATATTCCTGAAAGAATACGCAACCGCACTCATAAAAGAACAGTGGGGTGCAAACCTTATTAAGTTTGAAGGAATGGTACTGCCTGGCGGTGTTCAACTTAATGGTAGACAAATTTACGAAGATGCCAAATCGGAAATCGAAGTTATTCGTCAACGCATATATAATGAGTATGACACTCCACCAGACTTCTTTGTAGGATAACATAATGGCAACGAACCCGTATTTCAAACAAGGTGTTCGTTCTGAACAAAACGTCTACGAGGACATCATAATTGAAGCCCTCCAGATGTATGGACAGGACGTATATTACCTCCCACGAGAAATCGTTAACAAGGATTCAATCTTTCTTGATGACATCCCGTCACGTTTTGGTTCTGCATACAAGATAGAAATGTATATCGAGAACACCGAAGCGTTTGATGGAGAGGGAGACTTATTCACCAAATTTGGAATCGAACTCCGAGACCAAGCAAACTTCATCGTCTCTAGAAAGAGATGGAAACAACTTGTCGGTGCACGTCTAGCGGAAACGGCAAACTTCCGTCCACGTGAAGGTGACCTAATCTTCTTGTCATTGTCCAAGTCTATCTTCGAGATCCGTAAGGTAGAGACTGAGAGTCCATTTTTCCAGTTACAAAATCTTCCCACGTTCCGTATGCAGTGTGAACTGTTTGAATACAGTGACGAAGACTTTGATACTGATGTTGTTGATATTGACATGGTGGAAGGTGAAGGTGCATTCCAATACTCCTTGACACTCGACTCCTCTGGTTTATACAACAACCTTGCTGGTACAACTGGTACTAGTTTCACGATTGGTGAACAGGTATTGCAGACTTTCACTGGATATGACATGGTAGGTGAAATTACTCGTTGGAGTGATTCTGACAACACCTTACATATCGGACACGCAGGTGCAACTGATGGTAAGTATCATGTTTTCGTAACAGGCAGATCGGTTACCGGACAATCTTCGGGTAGGGTCGCTAAACCTACTCTTGTTGCAGAATTACAAGAGATTCAGAAAGACGCACAGAACAAAACCTTTAATGACTTCGAAGCCGACTTCCTCGACTTCTCTGAGTCCAATCCGTTCGGAGACTTGTAATGTTTGGAACATGGTTTTATCATAAGAGAGTAAGAACTGCGGTATCTGTATTTGGGTCGATGTTCAACAACCTACATGTCCTCCGTCACAATAGTGCGGGGGAGACAGTATCACAGGTTAAAGTACCTCTGTCATATGCACCAAAGAGAAACTTCATCTCACGTTTGGATGAGATGAGTAAGGGTGAGGATGCAGAACGTAGGGTTGCTATTAAGTTACCTCGTATGTCGTTTGAGATTACAAACATGGCATATGACCCGTCACGACAGTTACCCAAGGTAAACAAAATCTCTAAAGCGAGTAATGAGATAACTAAACGACAGAAGATTTACACATCTACTCCGTATACAATCTCGTTTCAGTTAAACATCTATGCAAAATCACAGGACGATGCGTTACAACTTGTTGAACAGATTCTACCATATTTTGCACCACAGTACACCGCAACGATTAAACCCTTTGCAGATATTCCCACACTAACCGAAGATGTTCCTATCTCTATGTCGGGCATAACCTTCCAAGATGATTACGAGGGTTCGATAGAACAACGTAGGACTATTATATATACATTAGACTTCGAAATGAAAATTGCGTTATACGGGCCCGAAGGGACTGGTGAGATTATTCGTGATGTCCGAAACAACTTCTTCTTACAAGAAACTGGATTACGGGACAGTGACACATATCTCAAGACGCAGAAGATTACTCCGAATCCATCTAGTGTTGCTGCGGACAGTGACTATGGATTTACTACAGTAGACTTGGATAGCAGTGGATAATATATGAGTGATACAAGTAACGATAAGAATATCAAAGATGACTATACTACCTCCCGTGAAACCTATCACGATATAATCGAGAAGGGTAAGGAGAGTATGGAGTTGATGATTGAGGTGGCACGTGAGAGTGAACACCCCCGTGCTTTTGAAGTACTATCTGGTATGATGAAGAACATGGCAGATGTCACTGACAAACTGATGGACTTGAATAAGAAACACAAGGAAATCAACCAGACCGATGAACCCAAACAAATTGGTGGTACAACTACCAATAACCTGTTCGTAGGAACTACTACAGACCTACAACGTCTTATACAGAATGAAAAACAAGTGGATACCATAATAGATGTCGAACCCGAACAGGAATGAATCCTATCTAGGTAACATTAATGTTAAGCGTGATGGAGTTCAACATAGTTTTACCGAATGGGAAATCAAAGAATACTTAAAGTGTTCGAGTGACCCTGTATACTTCTGTAAGAATTATCTAAAAGTAATCTCTCTGGATGACGGGTTAGTGCCGTTTGACTTGTATCCATATCAAGAGACTATGTTTGACCACTTCAATAACAACCGATTCTCTATCGTACTTGCGTGTAGACAGTCAGGTAAATCAATCAGTTCGGTTGGTTACATACTCTGGTTTGCGGTCTTCCACAGTGAGAAGGTCATTGCTGTACTTGCGAATAAAGGTTCTACTGCAAGGGAGATGTTGGGTCGTGTCACACTCATGTTGGAGAACCTTCCGTTCTTCCTTCAGCCAGGAACTAAGGCACTCAACAAGGGTTCTATCGAATTCAGTAACAACTCACGTATCATTGCCGCATCTACCTCTGGTAGTTCTATTCGTGGTATGTCGGTTAACCTATTGTTCCTAGATGAGTTTGCGTTTGTTGAACGTGCAAATGAGTTCTACACATCTACCTATCCGGTAATCTCTGCGGGTAAAGATACTAAGGTTATCATTACATCTACCGCAAATGGCATCGGTAATACGTTCCATAAGATATGGGAAGGTGCGGTACAGAAGGTAAATGACTTCATTCCGTTTACAGTGAACTGGTATGATGTGCCGGGCCGAGACGAGGCATGGAAGAAACAGACGATAGGTAATACATCCCAATTACAGTTTGACCAAGAATTTGGCAATACTTTCTTTGGAACAGGTGACACCCTAATTAATGCCGAGACACTATTGGGGTTTCGTGCATCAAACCCTTCGTCTCATCGTGAAGGGGGTGACTTTTTAATATATGACAATCCAGAACAAGAACACGAATATGTTATGTGTGTGGACGTATCAAAAGGAAGAGGTCAAGATTATTCTACGTTTAACGTAATCGACATTAGCACAAGACCTTTCAAACAGGTTGCTGTCTATCGCAATAATACTATTTCTCCATTACTCTTTCCTAATATTATATATAAGTATGCAAATTTCTACAATGAGGCATATGTTGTTGTTGAATCAAACGACCAAGGTACGGTTGTGTGTAATGGACTGTATCAAGACCTAGAGTATGAGAACCTTCATATGGAGTCCGCAGTCAAGGCAGACCGAATTGGCATAGAGATAAATAGGAAGACCAAGAGACTTGGTTGTTCTTCTATCAAGGATATACTAGAAGAGAAGAAGTTGAGTATCGTTGATGAGAATACCATCATGGAGATATCAACCTTTACTTCAAGAGGTCAGTCATACGAAGCATCTGATGGTAACCACGATGACCTGATGATGAATCTTGTTATGTTCGGATACTTCGTAACGTCACAGTTCTTTGCTGACATGACAGATATCAATCTTAAAGAGATGATGTTTGCGAGGAAGATGAAAGAGATTGACGATGACGTACCACCAGTTGGTTTCATTGATAATGGATTAGATGATGTTATTGATGACGAAGACACATCTAGAGGATGGCACACATTCGAAGCTGGAACTCAGTGGTAACTAAGGGTATTCAGCTTTCCCCTGAACAGCTAGGATTATACACTATTTTACACAATTTGTCAAGCACTTTCTTTAAATAACAATTCTTATAAATAAATGTATTGAAACTACCGTTAATAATGACGGTGTTCGCACCGTATTATGTTAACTTATAATTAGATAAAAAACGAAAGGATAAAGTTATGGCTCTTTTTACACCCTCTGCTTCTCCTGCGGTAACCGTAAAGGAAATTGACCTGACGGGCGTAGTCCCCAATGTTCAAACCTCTACTGGTGCAATCGTAGGAAACTTCGGATGGGGCCCTGTAGGTGTTGCAACACTAATCTCGGATGAGACTGGTTTAGTAAGCACATTCAGCGCACCAACTGACGCAAACTCGGTAGATTTTCACTCTGCTGCATATTTTTTAAGATACTCCAATTCAATGTACGTAGTACGTGAACAGGACAGTGACGGCGTTAACGCTGTTGCGAACAACGCTAGTCTTGGCTCGTTGACCGCACAGACGGTCAATAACCGAGACGCACTTGACGCACTATCTATAGATAGTTCTGATGGTGCTTTTATTGCGAAATATCCTGGCGCACTAGGTAACTCTCTTAAAGTTTCTCTTATAGGAGTAGATACGGCAGGTAGTAGTAACACTGCCAGAGCTAAGACTATCTTCGATGGTTGGGCTTATAAAGGTTCGTTCGATGGCCCAACTGGTACATCTCCTTTCGCTACTAGTATTGGCGCACTGAACGATGAAATCCACATTGCGGTTATTGACGAAACTGGTGACATCTCTGGAACTGCTGGAACTGTCCTTGAGACGTTCCCGTACCTATCTGTTGCTTCCAACGCAAAATCTCCTGACGGAACATCAAACTACTATGTAGACGTTCTAAAGGATCGTTCCGCTTGGATTTATGCAGGTGCATTCCACGCAGACTCTAATGGTGCATCAAACGATTTCGTTGGTGCAGGTAATGCCGCTGCAGTAACAGCCCGTAATGGAGTTGGTAATTGGGGCACCTCTGCCGTATCTACCGCAGACTTCGCAACCCTTAGTACCCCAGCAATGAATGGTGCCGCATTTAATGGTCGTAGTTTCGACAGTGCTCAAAGCACATGGTCGTTCAACAGTGGTATCACTTCTGCTTCCCTTGGAACTGATGACGTTCTTCGTGGATACAACAAGTTCGAAGACGTTGACAACATCGAAGTTGACTTCTTAATTGCACCCGAATCAATCTCCGATGCATCGGCTACTACTGTCGTAAATGACCTAATCGCTACTGCTGAACTACGTAAGGATTGTGTTGCTGTTGCATCACCTTCTCGTACTGCTGTAGTCACTACTGGTACTAACGCTGCTATCCTTACTAACGGTAACCTATACACTAAGTCATCTTACGCTATACAAGATAACAACTACATCAAAGTATTTGATAAGTACAATGATAAGTATATTAAGATTCCTGCTGCATCTTCCACTGCTGGTCTTATGGCTGCAACCGACTTAGTCGCTGCACCTTGGTTCAGTCCTGCTGGTTCTAGACGTGGTCGTTACCTTGGTATTACCGACATCGTAGTATCTCCGACTAAAGCAGAAAGAGATGCATTGTACAAGGTTGGTATTAACCCAATCGCAAATATCCCAGGCGAAGGTGTTATGCTCTTCGGTGATAAGACAAATATGTCACGTCCAAGTGCGTTTGATCGCATTAACGTTCGTAGATTGTTCCTAGGTATAGAACGTGCAATTGCAATTGCTGGTCGCAACGTAATGTTTGAATTCAATGACGAGTTTACTCGTGCTGAGTTTGTTAACATCGTTGAACCGTTCCTTCGTGAGATTCAAGGTAGACGTGGTATCACGGACTTCCGAGTAATCTGTGACGAGACGAACAACACTCCAGCAGTTACCGCACGTAATGAATTCATAGCTTCTATCTTCATCAAACCCGCTCGTTCTATTAACTACGTAACATTGAATTTTGTTGCAGTTAGAACTGGTGTCGAGTTTGAAGAAATAGTTGGCACAGTATAAGGAGTATTGAGAAATGGCAATTTTAGGCGTAGACGATTTTAAATCAAAACTAAGAGGCGGGGGCGCACGTCCCAACCTCTTCAAAGCAACCATCAACTTTCCTGGCTATGCGGGGGGAGATGTAGAACTTACATCCTTCTTGTGTAAGACGGCAGCGTTACCTGCTTCAGAAATGGGAGTGTTCGAAGTTCCGTTCAGAGGTCGTCAATTAAAAATGGCGGGTGACCGTATATTTGCACCTTGGACAGTAACAATTATCAATGATACCGATTTCGCAATCCGTAATGCTATGGAACGTTGGATGAATGGTATGAATGGTCACCAGATAAATACTGGTTTGAATAATCCTACCGATTATCAAGCAGACCTGATCATTGAACAACTTGACCGTGATGGTTCTACAATAAAAACTTATAACTTCCGTGGATGTTTCCCTACTACCGTCAGTGAGATTGCCGTTAGTTACGAAACCAACGATGCTATCGAAGAGTTTACTGTAGACTTCCAAATTCAGTATTGGGAAAGTGACACCACTAGTTAATCCATAGTTAAACTAGTTATAAGTAAAGGGGTAGGGAATAAACTCTACCCCTTTATTATAAGAGCATTGAGAGAGATAAGTACATATGGCAGAGTCAGACAATAACGGCATAAAACTCTTTGGGTTTGAACTGAAACGTCAGGAAAAACCAGAGAAAGAAAAAGACAAGTTAAAGTCTATTGTTGCTCCCACCGATGATGATGGTGCGGGGTACGTTACTGCGTCTGGTTCTCACTATGGTCAATACATTGACATGGAAGGTAATAAGGCAAAGGACAATCAACAGCTTATTATCAAGTATCGTGGAGTTGCAACACACCCAGAAGTAGATGCCGCAATCGAAGACATTGTTAATGAATCCATCGTTGGTTCAGAACAGGATATGTCTTGCGAACTCAATCTGGATAAGGTAGAAGCACCCAACAACATCAAAAAACAAATGACCGAAGAGTTCAAGAACATCTATAGTATGTTGAATTTTGGAGAACTGGGTCATGACATATTCCGTTCATTCTATGTAGATGGTCGTGTATACCACCACCTCGTAGTCAATGAATCCAATCTTAAAGCTGGCATTCAAGAGATCAGAACAATTGATGCTGCAAAGATTCGTAAAGTTAAAGAAGTAAAACACGACAAAGATCAACAGACTGGTGCAAAAATAGTCAAAGAAGTCAACGAGTTTTACATCTATCAAGAGAAAGCGGGAACCCAACAGGGCATAAGACTTTCTCCAGATAGTGTTTCCTATGTATCAAGTGGTCTATTAGACCCTAGTAAGAAACAAGTTGTTTCATACCTACATAAAGCACTGAAACCAATTAATCAACTGCGTATGATGGAAGACAGTCTTGTTATCTATCGTCTCGCACGTGCACCCGAAAGACGTATCTTCTATATTGACGTAGGTAATATGCCTCGTAATAAATCAGAAGCATATATGAAAGACATCATGTCTCGTTATCGTAATAAGATTGTTTACGATTCGAACACTGGTCAGTTGAAAGATGACCGTAAACATATGTCTATGTTGGAAGACTTCTGGTTACCACGTAGAGAAGGTGGTCGTGGTACTGAGATTAGTACACTGCCTGGCGGTGAGAACCTCGGACAGATTGATGATATTATCTATTTCCAGAAGAGATTGTATCGTTCATTGAACGTACCTGTGTCTCGTTTGGAACAGGAAGCACAATTTACGTTAGGTCGTTCAACTGAAATCGGACGGGACGAAGTTAAGTTCCAGAAGTTTATTGACCGTCTACGTAGACGTTTCTCTACATTGTTTACTGCTATACTCAAGAAACAACTCATACTGAAAGGTGTTATCACTGAACAGGACTGGGCTGAGTGGAAGAGTTTTATCACAGTAGACTTCCAGAGAGACAACCACTTTACTGAGTTGAAGGATGCGGAACTGTTACAGAACAGACTACAGACCCTTGACCAAGTATCTCAGTATGTGGGTGAGTATTTCTCACGTGAGTGGGCAATGAAGAACGTAATGATGATGTCTGACGAAGACATTGAAGAAATGAAAAAACAAGTCGAAGGTGAGAACGCAACCGTAGACGAAGACGATGAGGAAGTAGAATGAGTGAAGTAGAAAATTCAGAAGGTGAAGTAGTAGAAGTATCTGCGGTACAGGAACTGATTAATAACATCACCGATGGCGAACTAAACAACGCTGAGGGATCGTTCCAAAGTCTTATCCAAAGTAAGATGGCTGACGCACTGGAAGCACAACGTATTGCAGTTGCACAAGCTATGTTTAATGACGATGAAGTCGAGGATGACTCTGATATCGAAGAGATAGATATCGAAGAGGAAGACGAAGAGGAAGACGAAGAAGAAGAAGTTATTGCTGAACTAGACGATGAAGACGAAGATTAATTCAGTTTATAAATTCTAATTCTTATAAATAATACTATGAAATCTTATAAAACAATTCTATTAGAATTAAAGACCAAACAACCGAAAGGTGACGTGGTCTTAAAAAAGAAAATAAATGGTATCCCTGTTCTTATAGTTAAGGACACGGGTAGTTTGCCCTTTGTGGTGTATATTGATGGTGATAAACTAGACGCTTTCAAATCCCAAAAAGACGCAGAAAAGTCTGCAACTAAAGTAATCAAGGAATTAACTTAATGAAACTTATTACTGAGTTTACAGAAAACGACACTCTAAAATGTTTAATAGAGAAGAAAGAGAACGGTGAGAAATCATACGTGATCGAAGGCGTTTTCGCACAAGCAGACACAAAGAATCGTAATGGACGTATCTACCCCAAAGCAATTATGGAACGGGCAGTAGGTAAGTATGTTACAGAACAGGTTAACAAGAAACGCGCAGTAGGTGAGTTAAATCACCCTGAAGGCCCGACAGTTAACTTGGATAAAGTTTCACACCTCATCACCGAGTTGAAGTTTAACGGAAATGATGTGGTTGGAAAGGCACAAATATTGGATACTCCAATGGGTAGGATTGTAAAAGGTCTTCTTGAAGGTGGTGTTCAACTAGGTGTGTCAACTCGTGGTATGGGTAGCCTTGAGAATAGAAATGGCGCAATGGTCGTTAAAGACGACTTCATTCTTAGTACAGTTGACATCGTACAAGACCCCTCCGCACCTGAAGCCTTTGTTAATGGTATCATGGAAGGTGTAGATTGGGTTTGGAATAACGGCATTCTTTCCCCTCAAGTCATTGAAAAAATGGAGACTGAAATTAAAACTGCTCCGAAAACTGTCTTGTATGAGACAAGTGTTCGAGAGTTCAAAAATTTCCTCTCGTTAATTAAATCTAGTATTTAAGGAGTCAAACATGACTGAACTAAGTAACTCAGAGATTGAACTCCGCGATGATATTAACGGTATCGTGGAAGAAACTCTCGAAGAAGCAGCAGTCGATGCTAATGCTACAGACGAAGAAGAATCAATTGCGTCTATAGACAAAGCAGCGAAAGCTACAAAGAAAGCTCCGGTTCCAAAGACCAAAGCGGGTATGATTAGTGCTATGACTAACAAAATGTTGGGGATGTCTAAATTAGACATGCAAAGCATGTATGCAAGTTATAACAAAAACGAATCAGTAGATATGGATAATGTGGATGCAATCGTGGAAACACGGATTGACACTGCTGCTGAATTAGACGCACTAGTCGAGTCTGAAGCAACACTCAGTGATGAGTTTAAAGCTAAAACCGCAATAATCTTTGAATCAGCTGTAAAATCTAAACTGTCTGAAGAAGTAGACCGTATAGAAGCGCAGTACAAGGAAGAGTTGGCAGAAGAAGTATCTTCTACTAAAGCAGACCTTGTAGAGAAAGTAGACAGCTACCTGAACTATGTAGTTGAATCTTGGATGGAAGAAAATCAAATTGCAATCCAGAACGGTCTCCGTACTGAAATTGCCGAGACTTTCATGGACAAGATGAAGGACTTATTTACTGAGTCTTACATTGACGTACCTCAATCCAAAGTTGACCTAGTTGACGAACTTGCTGAATCTGTTGAACAACTTGAGAAAACTCTCAATGAAACAACTCAGAAAGTTATTAATACAACTGAGGAACTGGAAGTATACAAGCGTGACACAGTAATCCGTGAAGCGTCTCGTGACCTTGCAGAGACTCAAGTAGTTAAATTGAAGTCACTCGTAGAGAGTATTGATTTTGAAGACGAAGATTCTTTCGCTGCCAAAGTTAAGACTGTTGTAGAGTCGTACTTCACCAAAGAAATCGCTAATAGCGAAGAAGTAGAACAAATTGTAGAAGATGCTGATCAAGAAGTCGAAGTATCATCTGTAATGGAAGGTTACCTCTCTGCAATTCGCAAAACAACACCTAAATATTAAGGAAAAATACAATGCAATCTTACGATAGTTTAATGGAAAAATGGGCTCCAGTCCTTAACGAAGCGTCTTGTGGTGCTATTACAGACAATCACAAGCGTTCAGTTACTGCTGCAATCCTAGAGAACCAAGAAAAAGCAATGATGGAGCAGAGCGAATCTGCAATGGGATTCTTAAGCGAGAATGCTGCATCTGCTGCTAACAACACTGGTTCTGTAAACAACTTCAACCCAGTATTAATTTCACTGGTTCGCCGTGCAATGCCTAACCTAATCGCATACGATGTATGTGGTGTACAACCAATGAACGGCCCAACTGGTCTCATCTTCGCGATGAAGTCACGTTATAAGGGTGGAGCAACTGGTAACCGTGAAGCACTATTCAACGAAGCTGAGACTAGGTTCTCTGGTGATAGTTCTGGTACTCACGATTCTGATAACGCTTCTGGTTGGAACGGAATCGACTCAGAAGGCGCTCGTCTAACTGCACTTGCTGCTGGCGGAATGCCAACTGCTGATGCAGAAGCACTTGGTGCTACTGGTGGTTCAGCGTTCAACGAGATGGGTTTCACCATCGAACGTCAAACTGTTACTGCTAAGTCACGTGCACTTAAAGCAGAATACACGCTTGAACTTGCTCAAGACCTTAAAGCAATCCACGGTCTAGACGCAGAAACTGAGTTGGCAAACATCTTGTCTACTGAGATTCTTGCTGAAATCAACCGCGAAGTAATTCGTACTATCAACACCCAAGCAAAAACTGGTGCTCAACAGGCTAACGTTACCGCTAAAGGTGTCTTTAATATGTCTGCTGACACTGATGGTCGTTGGTCTGCTGAGAAGTTCAAAGGTCTTGGTGTTCAGATTGATCGTGAGTGTAACGTCATTGCTAAAGAAACTCGCCGTGGTAAAGGTAACGTAGTAATCTGTTCTTCAGATGTTGCTACTGCACTTGCTGCTGCCGGTACTTTGGACTATGCTCCTGCTATCAACAACCCACTTCAGGTTGATGATACTGGTAACACTTTTGCTGGTTTGTTGAATGGACGCATTCGTGTGTACATTGATCCATATGCCAACGTAGACTATGTAACTGTTGGTTATAAGGGTACTAACCCATATGACAGCGGTGTATTCTACTGCCCATATGTACCATTACAAATGGTTAAAGCTGTTGGCGAAGATGACTTCCAACCACGTATCGGGTTCAAAACTCGTTATGGTATGGCATCTAACCCATTCGTTGGTGCTACACCTTCGGACGGTCTTGCTACTGTTAAGACTAACCAGTACTACAGAATCTTCAAGGTTACTAACATCTTGACATAAGTCTGTAATAAGAAGAGTGAGGTAACTCACCGTTCTTTAAGGGTCTCTTCGGAGACCCTTTTTTTATATGTATAAATACATGCATGGAAGACGCTCTGCGTATCAAGTGGTACGCACCGCACCAGTGGAAAGGAATCCACAATCGGAAAGACACCAACAGGAGATTGATATGAGACTTTTAATCATATCTGCCATGTTGTTCTTGACTGCTTGTAGTACAGTTGATGCGACAGTAGATGGCGCTGGTGGAATTATCAAGGGTGTTGGTTCAGACACTTTCGGTATTACCGCAGGTTTTCTTGACGTAACTTCTAATCTAATTAAAGATGTTGCAGTTAAGACCGGAACCGCTAAGACCGAACCAAAGGAATAAGAATAAAAAAGGGGGACATGGAGTCCCCCGATTTGTTTACATAAGTTTTAGATGTTTAGATGGTATGTTACACCACACGGTATCTCTGACTAAGCTCTTCCACAGTTCTGGTGGTAGTTGTTTCTTGTCCTGTAGAACGTTTTCATAACACTTAATCTCTGCATCATAGTCATAATCCTCAACCTTCCACTCCTTAATAATATTCGCGTAGGGTTCTATACCAAGTGCTTGATAGAAAGAACCCCTATCAGATTCCTTTGCGTACCGTTCTTCCTTAGAGGATCGTGGATTAATTGTCATGTTATCTGTATTAGACCACTGAGTCTGACCTATGTACAACTCTAGGTCTTCGAACGGAATGATGTAGTCTATACCATCCCAATCAATCTCAGTTAATATTGGCGCACCGTGAAACACAGGTTCGTAGTTCACACCAGAACCACTTCTTGCTCGGTCTATCGGATCACGTACTACCATTATGGTTGGTGGGTCTAAGACTAAAGCATTACAGTCATTGAAGTCATCAACGGTTATCCATGTGTAAGGGTGGTGTGACGGGTACTTTAGGTCAGTGTTCTCTACATCTAACTGAACGTTACGATATTGTTCCCACACATAGTCAAAGTAATATCGGGAAATGTAGTTAGCAAAACTACGTGATGCTGAACGACCCAATATCCCTAACGAGTATGTGTTAGTCTCAATACAATCAATCATGATGATACCCTTAATAATAAAACCCCCGCCTAGTGCGGGGGGTGTGTGTTTGGAGCGGAATGAGAGAATCGAACTCCCGTCATGAGGTTGGAAACCTCTTGTAATGCCATTATACTAATTCCGCATGATTGTATATAGTACCACACTATACAGTTAAAGGCAAGTCCCTTACAAGGCCAGGGTATCGGGTTCTTAAAATTGCAAGTGATTCTTTATAGTTAAAGGATGCCTTATTACCGTAAGGTGTACTAGTCAACGCCACGGGCGAAGTAATACCCGTACCCGTCATCAATTCTTTCAAATTTTCTGTTCCACGTTCTTGTGGTAGAAACCCAATCACGTTCAAAGGAAAGACTTTTAATCCACACATTTTCAATTCATGTTTGTGTTGTTCCAACTGTGTCATGAACTTCACTCTTTTAGTTTCTAGAGTCGCCTTTGCCGTTGGAGCACCTACGTGTCCAATCAAATCGGTATACTTACCTGTTTCGACATAACGTGTAACGGATTGCATGATAGCACGATACTGGTAACCTTCACCAATACACACACCATAGGTATCGGTTTCTGGGTTAAACTCACCACCGATTTTATGTTCTACCGCTGAGTGGTTATCAATCCAGTCCTGTACTTTAGGAACAGATGTGTATAGAATGTATGGTTGAGGCGTCCCTGCCTCTTCCATAACCATCTTCACAACACGATTCCTACAAGTCTTATCACGGGTCTTACCGTAGATACGAACGAACTCACCGTTGATTGCCTTCTCAGAGTTTTTAATAAGTCCTCTAGAAACTTTAGAACTTAGGTATTTACGCATATCAACTTCTTTGTTGAGACGTTTTACGTATCCTTCGTTTTCTCTTGCTTGGACATCTTTCATCTGTTCTGGTGTACCAGTGAACAAAGTAAATATCCACGACTTCATTGCAAGTGCTCGAATCGCTTCGGAACGACCATACCCATATACCAAGACATATCTTTTGTCATATCCTTCACCACGGTCATATACCGCTGGAGGAAACTCCATTGTGTCAACTCCACCAGCAAAAGACAAACGAAGTTGTTCAATCTCTTGTGAGGTGTGTGTTTCCACTTTGGTGTACTGACCATCGATATCATCAATATGAATATCTTTGAAGTCGAGTCTTATATTTTTTACAGATGTTACACTAAGGTCGGTGTAGTCGGGTAACGCAATTGCGTCAGGGTTGGTGTGATGAAAATCACTGAATGTTACGTAACGTGTAGGCATAGCCATAGTATTTCTCCTATTGGATTAAATTAAGTGAAGTAGAAGACTCATAGAGAATTTCTAAAACACAATAGTATATATAAAACTTTTATCTTATCTTACCTGTTCATTATACAACACTTTTACTATAATGGCAAGCGTTTTATCTAATTATATCAATATCTTTTGCATTTGTATTCCAAGTCTCTTGCACAGTACGTAAACGACCGTCCTGTTTAAGATTCTCATATCGATTGGTTGCCTTCTTACGCCACCAATCTGTCACACCCTCAAGACTGAATCGGTCATAGTTATCTGCTTTGACGATTGTGTCGGTCTCAAGGTTGAGATACTTCTTCACACTCTCACGGTCATATCCCATAGTAGAGTAGTATGAATTCTTTTGTTGTGTCAGTCCCTTTGCATCAATGAAGGTTTGACAGAACTTAGTGTATGCGTCCATGTCGTATTGTTTCAGAGAGTTCTTGATGATTGATACCATCTTCTGTTGAGTCTTTAACTTACGAGATGATGCATCCTTTGGTACAAGAGGTTCACCCCCATTGCGTTTGATGAACCAGTCACTCAATGTACGATAGTTGTCATCATTGATGAGTGGCGCAAAGTTAGAGTCTGTCTGTCCATTACCAATCAATAGTGGTTTCATACCTGAGTACATAGACACACCACCCTTGGCATTACCGTATAAGGAGGTTGTCTCGAACATACAGATGTTTGCATCATACTTTTCATTAAGTGTCTCACGTACCGTATGCGAGGTACATATAGCTGCAAGTAACTTACCACCAAGGTAGTTGAACCCGAACGGTTGTACTGGTACGATGTTGAATCCCATGATACAGGTCTTGTTGAATCGTTTCATAACCTCACCATTCATGGTGTCCAGAGGTTTGCCCAACCACTCATTACGTGGTCTGCTATTAATAGTAGGAGAACCGAAACGAATCATACCCACAACCATACCACTGTTCTTCTCACGTACTACCCAGTTCATCATCTTGCCTGGAATTGACGCCTCTACAGGTGCGGACGTGGTGATATCCATATAGGACATGAACTGGTCACGATGTGCGGTTGCGATACTGAACTCCATATCCTTGGGGTGCATATCGAAGTTGTTGAACATATCCTCTTCAGGGCCCATGCCAGGCAAAGTGAAGGGCATAGAGTCCATGCGTTCCATCTTAATCTGTCTCATATAGTCATCAATACGTTCAAAGTTCGCAAAGAACTCGGTAAAGACATTCGCAGCGTATTCTGCGTCAGGTTGTGTAAGTATCATGTAGATTCCTCAGTTATGTGTACCATTCTACAGTATATAGCAATATAAGTCAAGCACTAAATTAAATGAAAATAAGTGTTGCCAAACGTTGCTGTTGTTGTTATAATAAGTACTTAGTTAATCGAGTTGAAGAGGGAAAACGTTATGACTGATTTAGATACCTTTGTTGCAGAGTTAGACGATTCTTGGACATTAATGGACGAGATGGATGACCGTTATGATGGTGTCATGGCAGTCATGAAGAGTTCGGCCACTTGTTTGTCCAAGGTTGGAGTCTCAATGAAAGACCTTGACGATGCATTCGGTGAAAAATATAGCGATTATCGATAACGTTACTAATTAGAGAGAGAAAACCTTATGACCAATAAAGACCTGCTCAGTTTCCACCTAAACAATAGTGACTTAAACCTCACTAATCTCGCTGCCATCCACAACTCAAGTGTTGCAATTGTGCGCTCCATCCTAGTGGAGTACTATAGTACTAAGGATTTTATTCATCCAATTCTAAAATAACGCTTGACAAACGTTGCTGTTGTTGTTATAATAAGTACATAAACTAGAGAAAGGAAATGATTATGACTAAATTTGATAAAGAACTATTCACGTGGGACGGTATGTACTTGATGTATCAAGGTGAACATACTCAGTCTAAGTATTATGAGTTACCTTGTCATCCTACTAGATTAGGAACTCCAAGGTCAGAGTTTATCGCAAGATTCAAGTATGGTAGTAAACCTTGGAAGAGCTGGGTTAACTTCCTAGTCAAGAACTTCACCATTGAAGAGTATAAAGCACTGAGTGAACAAACCAGTCCGATGCAAGCAATGGAAGTCAAAGGTTTCAAAGAACGTAAGAAGAGGGTTGCATAATGCAGTATTTAAAAGAAGTCACTGACTGGGGTTCATATACTTATGTCCCCAACCATACATACATTGTCAATGACGCAGGTCAGTTGATGGGTATTATTCCGCAAGGTAAGACCGAAGCTGTTATGTACAAGAAACCAATGAAACAGTTCTCGAAGTCACGTAGAAAATTTATTAAAATAGAGGTTAAATAATATGAGTAATAAAGGAATGTATGAAGTGAGAGTCGCGCTAACTGGTGCTGAGTGTCTGAAGTGGTACGCATTTGATACCGCAAAGGAAGCAGTGAAGTTCGCACTAAAAGCGATGCACGAAGAAGGGTTAACGGTTTCTGGTAAGTCCTTCGAAGAGAAGTTCGAAGAACTGGAATGGATTGGTAAAGGAAGGGTGCATTGTAATGTATGATTATCATCGATTGATTGCCAATGCCAATGACGCATTGGCACGTTCCAACTCGGAATGGGGTCAGAAGTACTGGACTAGTGTGATTGACCAACTCTTGATAAACATGAGTAAACAGGAAACTGTCCACTAAACTCTTATAAATAGAAGTATATTATAAGAGGTGTCCTATGCCAGTAAATGTAACCACTCAGTTGACCGATGCGGAACTGACCACAAATTTAAACTACCTACAACCTACGGGGTTTAAGGTAGTAATCGACCGAACGAAGTATCCCAACATGGAGTACTTTGTTCAGTCTGTCTCACATCCGGGCGCAACACTAGCACCTGTCGAATTACCTGTCCGCAGAATAACATCTGTACCTTTGGCTGGTGATAAGATGACCTTCTCTGAAGTCAACTTCACTATCATCTTAGATGAGAACATGACCTCATATACAGAGATGTTTGATTGGATGTCACGCATCGTGAATGATGGTCAGGTATCATCACTGGATCGCGGCAGTAAAGTGCCAACCTATGCAGATATCACACTACACGTACTATCGAGTCATAACAATACAGTAAAGAAGATTAAGTACAACGACTGTGTGCCAACTGCACTTGGTAATATCGAGTTTACTTCAACCTCTGGAGACGTAACCTATTTGACATTTGATTGTTCATTTAGATTCTCACAATTCGCTATAATATAACCCTATATAATAATCTACACTATGGAGAAACACTATGATTGATTTGGAAAGCATCCTTGCAGAATGGAAAGTGGACTGTCAAATTGAGAAACATCAACTGGATGAAACGTCTAGAGTTACACCGATGCTTCATGCCAAATACCTAGAGTACCTATCACTAACCAAACTCCGTCACAAGAAGGCAGAGTTCGATCAGAAAACCTTACTGAAAGACAAGTACCTTTATTACGAAGGTAAGATGTCGCAAGAAGATATCCAGTCTCGTGGATGGGCATATGACCCATACGAGGGACTCAGTGCGACCACCAAGAACTTCAAAGAATATTATTACGACTCCGACAAAGAGATTCAAGACTCTGAGATGAAAATTCAGTATCTTAAAAATATTGTGGATACCTTGGACGAGATCGTGCGTAACTTGAATTGGAGACATTCCACTATAAAAAATATTTTGGATTGGCGCAGATTTGAGGCTGGTAGTTAAAAACCTGATACTTATAAATAGTAGTACAAGCAGTGAGGGTGTTGAAGCACCCCCACTACTCTAACCATTAAAGTTCGAGGAGAACTAAAATGTCTACTACTATATATCACTCTCACCACATCGTTCCTCGCCATATGGATGGAACTAATGACAAGTCCAATCTTGTCAAACTCACCATAACAGAACACGCAGAAGCACACCGCAAGTTGTATGAAGAACATAACAAACTTGAGGATAAACTCGCATGGAAGATGCTAGAAGGTCAGGCAATGATGGGTGAGAACCTACGCATCAAATCAAAACTTGGATGGGCAGAGGCAAACAAAAATGGCCCTATATGCCTTGGAACTAAGTGGTACTATAACCCAGAGATACCAACCGAACGAAAGATGTTGAAAGATGGTGCCACTATACCTGAAGGATGGGTACATGGCAGAGGTCTAAATACATGGAGTGCCAAGAGAGATTATAAAAGTCCCTCTGACGAACACAGAAAGAAAACTTCCGAAGCATGTAAAAAGATGTGGAAGGAAGGTAAGATGGATGACCGGAAACCCCATACTATCACCCAAGCAGTGTTGGATGGGTACGAGAAGAATCGTGGATTAAAACGAGAGAAGAAAGAGTGCCCACATTGCGGTAAGTTAGTTGCGGTGAATGTGTTCCCAAGATGGCACGGTGACAATTGTAAGAGTGCATATTATGTCTAAAGATGAAGCAAGAGAGATTGCCGAAGAAAGAGTTAATGTACTTATAGATAAAGGATATATAGACCCTTTATCCTTCGAAGAGAAGGTACAACAACTGGTTGAT
>Ga0209815_1000017_pt1 | contig 134026 bp, 128 predicted proteins | sample CoawatmetaG00DNA_FD_187507 | JGI IMG/M metagenome (GOLD analysis project Ga0209815, IMG submission 187507) | Marine microbial communities from the West Antarctic Peninsula - Coastal water metaG002-DNA (SPAdes) (version 2) | ecosystem: Environmental > Aquatic > Marine > Coastal ...
TCAAAGGTAAAGCCATTAACTTTTTTGACATAAGCACGTCCACCAGCGCCATCAAGTTTTTCAACAACCGTAGTATCGAAGCCAAGACTTTGTAGGCGCAAGGCCAATGACAGCCCACCAAATCCAGCACCAATAATAATTGCGCGGCTACGTTCTTCACTCATTTGAAAATCTCGTTTAAACAGGTAGAAATCATTTTAAGTCCTAGTTGAGATCGGCCAAAGGATGATCTTCTTTTGCCCAGGGGCTCACAAAGAATGGATCTACCATTTCTGCTGTCACATCTTGGATACGCGCGGGGTTCCACACTGGACTATGGTCTTTGTCTATCACTAACGCACGTATACCCTCAACAGTATCAGTTGCAGCGCCACTGCGCCCAAGGTGGTGAGTATAAAAGCAGTGCTGCACGAGCGTGCGCTCCAGTCTTAACTCATCAGCAACACTCATATGCCGACCCAATCGAATCTGGCGTAGCGATACATGTAGCATTAGAGGTGAGCGTTTTTGTAAGGTCTCAAGAGTTTCGATAGCCCATGGCGAACCACTGGCTTGGAGCGCCTCAAAAATCTCTGCAGGAGTATCAAAATTGAAGGTAGCATCCACTTCGTCACTAAGCCAATCACTTGATTCAAGAGTATTGGTGCTATCAAGTACGCTGTGCAGACGAGTAATACGCTGATCTACTGACATCATCTCGTTATTGGTTAGGCTATCCCAGTAATCAATAAGGTTGTCACTGTTAACCACTCGATCTGCCAAGCCAACCGCTAGTGCTTGACTTCCGACTAGAACCTTACCGGTTAGGCCTAAATACTCGGCACTATAGCCTGGACACTTGGGTAAGAAATAACCGCCACCAGCATCAGGAAATAGGCCAATGTTGGTTTCTGGCATGGCAATTTTAGTACGCTCAGTAATAATGCGTAGAGACGCGCCTTGCGAGAGCCCCATACCTCCGCCCATTACAATGCCATCCATAAAGGCAATGTAGGGTTTTGGGTAACTAAAAATTAAATGGTTGAGGCGATACTCTTCAGTAAAAAACGCCTCAAGATCAGGGTCATTAGCAATTCCTGCAGTATGGAAAAAGCGAATATCACCGCCCGCGCAAAAGGCACCAAAAGGGCCATGTTTATTTGAGCCGCGCACCGCGACGGCCTCAACTGCAGGATCATCGCGCCAGGCTTTCAGGGTACGAGTCATGTCGCGCACCATGCTCAAGCTAAGGGCATTTAGTGCAGCAGGACGGTCAAGGGTAATTTGACCAACGCCGGCAACAACGTCAGTAATAATATTGCTCAATGGAAGACTCCGAATGAATACTTTGACGATGGAGACAGTAGCGAAAACTACCCTCAATGTCGACCATAACTAAGTAATAGTGCGTGATACTAACGCTTTATTTGCAGTCTGATAGCAAACAGTGATTTAATTTTGGCTGGATTAAATTATTGTATTAACCCTCTAGCGGAGATCTTAAATGTACATTGGAGACCTTGCAAAACAGACACCCCATAAATCTGCTTATGTCATGGCGGGTAGTGGCGAGATAGTCACTTACCAGCAATTAAATCAACGAACCTGTCAGACCTCTCAATTGTTTCGATCACTCGGTTTACAAACAGGCGATCATATTGCGCTATTAATGGAAAATAATGCGCGGTTTCTGGAAATTTGTATGGCAGCTGCACGGTCTGGCTTATTTTATACCGCCATTAGCTCGCGACTAACCCTGGCTGAGGCGGCGTACATTATTAATGATTGCGGAGCAAAACTGTTTATTACCTCTTTTGCAAAAGGCGAGTTGGCCACTAATTTACTCAATGATATTCCTGCCGTTGAATCTAGACTGATGGTTAATGGAGTTGTAAGCGGCTATCTCAGTTATGAGGCCTCTCGTGATCAGATGCCCCAGCAGCCGATTGCTGATGAGGCAGCAGGCATCGATATGCTTTACTCATCGGGGACGACCGGCCAACCCAAAGGCGTTAAAATTCCTTTGCCAGACGTAAACGTTGGGGATGAATCCACTAATTTAGTGTTGCTGTCTAAAGGCCTTTACGGCTTTGGAAGTGAAGTAATTTATTTGTCTCCAGCGCCGCTCTATCATGCAGCTCCACTACGTTATAACCTCGTGACATTGCTGTTTGGCGGCACTAGCATTGTGATGGAGGACTTTAATGACGAAGAAGCGTTACGCTTGATTGAAAAATACCAAGTCACCCATAGCCAGTGGGTACCTACCATGTTCGTTAAAATGCTCAAGTTGCCTGAAGAGGTGCGTCATAAATACGACGTGTCTTCATTACAGGTTGCTATTCATGCGGCGGCACCCTGCCCAATAGAGGTCAAGGAAAAGATGATCGATTGGTGGGGACCCGTTATTTTTGAATATTATGCAGGCTCAGAGGGTAATGGTTTTTGTGCAATCAACTCTGCGGAGTGGTTGGCTCATAGAGGAAGTGTTGGCAAGGCTATGATTGGCGTTTTACATATTTGTGATGATGAGGGTGGCGACGTTGCTATTGGAGAGGCAGGAACCATTTATTTTGCCGATGGTCCTGAGTTCGAATATTACAATGATCCGCACAAAACTCAAGAGTCCAAACATCCAAAAGGTTGGACCACTTTGGGTGACATTGGCCGGATGGATGAAGAGGGATTCTTATACCTAACCGATCGTAAAGCGTTCATGATTATTTCAGGTGGTGTAAATATCTATCCGCAAGAAGCGGAAAATCGCCTAATAATGCACCCAAAGGTGGCTGATGTTGCGGTATTTGGTGTGCCCAATGACGAGTTTGGTGAAGAGGTTAAGGCGGTAGTGCAACCCATAGACTGGGATAATGTGGGACCAGACTTCGAGCAAGAACTTATGGCATTTTGCCAGCAGAACCTGGCGAAAATAAAGTGTCCCAAGTCTATCGATTTTGACAAAGAATTACCGCGTCATCCCACAGGTAAACTCTACAAGCGCCTGCTTAAAGATAAGTATTGGGCCAATCATAAAACACAAATAATTTAGTGTCTTTTTATACGATTTCTGTGGCAAAAAAAAGGGCTTGGTATTAATCAAGCCCTTTCCGTTTTAGCGTTCTGCTATTGCAGTGTTAGGCTAAATCAAACCGATCAGCATTCATTACCTTGTTCCAAGCGGCAATAAAGTCTTTCTCGAATTTTGCTTTTGCGTCTGCTGTGGCATAGACCTCACAGATTGCACGAAGTTGAGAGTTAGAACCAAAGGCAAGATCAACTCTTGACGCGGTTCTTACCTTCTCACCGCTGGCACGATCTGTTCCCTGGTAGCTATTGCCTCCAGTGGTCTCCCAAGCAACACCCATATCTAGCAAGTTGACGAAGAAGTCATTGCTAAGTGTACCGGGGTTGTCGGTAAACACGCCGCGATCATCTGCACTAATGCCCAGAGATCTAAGCCCACCAACCAGCACGGTCATCTCTTTAGCGGTTAAGCCAAGGAGTTGTGCTTTATCGAGCATCATTTCTTCAGCACTAACTGAATACATTTTCTTCAGGTAGTTACGGAAACCATCAGCGACAGGCTCCAGTACATCAAATGACTCAACATCGGTTTGCTCTTGAGATGCATCACCGCGACCAGCAGTGAACGGAACACTAGCACCAGATGCCTGTTCAAGGGCAACATTACCGGCCAGTACAATGACATCAGCAACCGAGGCTCCAGACTCTGCAGCAATAGCTTCGAGCACGGCCAAGACCTTGGCGAGTTGGTCAGGCTTGTTTGCTGCCCAGTCTTTTTGTGGTGCAAGACGAATACGTGCGCCGTTAGCGCCACCGCGCATGTCCGAGCCACGATAAGTAGAGGCACTGGCCCAAGCGGTTTCAACCATTTCTTGAACACTTAAACCGCTAGCGGCAATCTTCGCCTTAACGGCGTCAACATCATAATCTGTGGCACCTTGAGGGACGCGATCTTGCCAAATAAGTTCTTCGGCAGGCACTTCTGGCCCAAGGTAGCGAGCAATTGGCCCCATATCTCTATGCAGCAGTTTGAACCAAGCACGCGCAAAGGCGTCTGCAAATTGATCAGGATTTTTGTGGAACCGCTCAGAAATTGCACGGTAGGCAGGATCTTCACGCATGGCGATGTCAGCAGTGGTCATAAACGTCGTTACACGCTTAGATGCGTCTTCGGCATCTGGTGCGAGATCTTTTTCATCTGGGTCGATTGGGTGCCATTGCTGCGCACCTGCGGGGCTTTTCACTAGCTTCCACTCGTAGCCAAGCAAAAGGTCAAAGTATCCGTTGTCCCAAGTAGTGGGGTTAGAAGTCCAAGCACCTTCAAAGCCACTAGTGATTGTGTCACTGCCTTGGCCCGAACCGTGGGTACTCTTCCAGCCAAAGCCCATATCTTCAATAGGTCCGCCTTCAGGTTCAACGCCAACAAGTCCGGCATCGCCAGCACCGTGTGCTTTACCAAAAGTATGGCCGCCAGCGACCAGGGCAACAGTTTCTTCGTCATTCATTGCCATGCGTGCAAACGTGTCTCTCACATCGAAAGCACTGAGAAGTGGATCTGGGTTACCATCCGGTCCTTCTGGATTGACGTAGATTAGACCCATCTGCACTGCCGCTAATGGATTTTCTAGTTCGCGCTCGCCGGTATAACGCTTGTTATCCAGCCACTCGGTTTCCGCACCCCAATAAATATCTTCTTCTGGGGCCCAGATGTCAGGACGTCCACCACCAAAACCAAAGGTTTTGCCACCCATAGATTCGATAGCGACATTACCCGTAAGAATAAGCAGATCTGCCCAACTTATTTTGTTGCCATGCTTTTGCTTAACAGGCCACAGAAGCCGTCTGGCTTTGTCGAGATTGCCGTTATCAGGCCAGCTATTTAATGGTGCAAAACGCTGTGCACCAGTGCCGCCGCCCCCGCGCCCATCACCCGTTCTGTAGGTTCCGGCAACATGCCAGGTCATACGGATGAAAAACGGGCCATAGTGACCATAATCTGCTGGCCACCAGTCTTGCGAGTCAGTCATTAAATCATGCAGATCTTGTTTGAGTGCTGCATAGTCAAGTTTCTTGAATTCCTCACTGTAATCAAAATCTTCGTCCATTGGATTAGACTTTTGATCATGTTGGTGAAGAATGCTTAAATTTAGTTGATTGGGCCACCAGTCACGATTGCTGGTCCCACTTGAATTGTTACTTGTTAGGCCACCGTGCATGACGGGGCATTTTCCTTGGGTGTCGTTGCTCATCTGAATTACCTCTTTTGCTCGCTCTTATTAAAACAAGAGCGATGTGAACTATTAGTGGCCTACCTTTTTATTAAAATCTTGTAATTTTTTTAAATGCAAATGATAACTACTTGCATTTGATTGATTTTGAAATTAAAATAACAATGTTATAGATCAATCTTGGATGTTCTAAGAATCCTCAGAGTACATTTTATGCCTAAGATTTGGTCTCGGTCTAGTTGTTTTATTCAATCGAGTTGATTTATTCTAAATATCGATCGACAACGTCTAAAATTGGACGATTGCTATCAATTATGGTGTTTTGAGACAACAGGGTAGTCAGATCTGCTCGTCTGTTAGGGGTGCGATCGTTAATTGGTCAAGATTTTTGCTTCCGGTAAGGAACATGGCCCAGCGTAATTGCTCAGTCAAAATAGAGATTTTCTCAACAACTGCCTCTGTTGAATCCATCGCTGGCCCTAAAAAAGGCTGTGCCAGAGCAGTCATCTGCGCCCCAAGGCGAATGCAGCGTGCAACGTCCAATCCGTGGCGAACGCCTCCTGAACCAATTAATTTGATGCTCGCGTCCAGCTGCTTTAGTGTTGGAAGTAAAGCCGCTGTATCCATTCCCCAGTTAAGGAATGGCTGTGCGATTTCCCGCTCTCTAGCCGACTCATTGCGTGCCATTTCTATGCTCGCCCAACTGGTTCCTCCGCGCCCGGCAACTTCAATCCAAGAGACACCTGCATCAATCAATTTGCGGGCTGTGGTAGGCCCGATACCTGAGCCAACTTCTTTAATAATGACCGGCACGGACAAGTCATTACAGCACTGATGGATAGCCTCCAACACTTTATTCCAGTCACGGTCGCCATTCGGCTGAATCAACTCTTGAAGCGGGTTTAGATGGATCATCAATGCATTGGCATTGACACTATCTACCGCCCGTTGCGCTAGGTCAGTCCCGTGCTCTTCTATTTGAGTAGCGCCAAGGTTACTCAAGATAACGGCAGTGGGCGCCCATTTTCTGACATTTTGCTCTAGCCCTAATTCTAGTGAAGCCCGTTGTGAGCCAAGCGCCATAGGTATGTGGCAGTGTTCAGCAGCTTCAGCAAGATGCTGGTTAATAAGGTCGCCATTATCACAGCCTCCCGTCATAGCGCCGATAATGATGGGTGCTGCTAGGGTTGAGCCTAAAAATTGTATTTGAGTACAGATATCATCAAGTGCCAATTCAGGTAGTGAGTTATGTTCGAAGCAAATCTGATTAAAACTAGATACGCCACCACCCTGATGATCTGGGCTCATGGCTAATGCAATATGGTCATCTTTGCGATCACTAATGTCTGTCATGCCATTAACCTATGAAGTTTGGAATCAGCAAAATCTACTAACAGCATATGTGGAACTGTCAAAGCGGCCAGACCAATAAACGTTAATTGTATGAGTGCCGTATCAGGCGTCATTTTAAAATACCAAAAACAGATAGCAGCAGTAAGCCATGCTAGAACACTATAAAGACTGGCTTCTAAAAAGCACCGGCGTCTGTCGATGGCGTCGATACTACGCCATATACGAAGGGTGTGAGTGCGGCTGTGCCAGAAGCAGAAATACACAGCAAAGCTTACTAGGGGAGCTACCCAGTATGCAATTAGGAGCAACACAGCCAGATTAGCCGCCGGTACACGCCACTTGCTAACTCTAAAACTTAAAATTAAGTAAGTAATCACTATCGCTACATAAGCTTTCATTGCGTACTCAATGATTGTAATTAAGCTTTGCGCTCCAGCATCACCTACCAAGATTGAAAAAATAGGCGTTACCGCGTCTGTATGAAAGGCCGGTATCGCAATGGCTACTAGCCCACCATGAGCCATTGCAGGTAACCAATGATTTTTACCCATTTGCATGATATGGCGAATGTCACTCACGCCAAAGTGAAGCGCAGAGATAACTAAAAATAAACCTAAACTAACGGTGGGAAACCACCACCAAATGGCGGTGACTATTGCTGCTATGGCAATGTAAGCAAGATGAAAAGTGAGCCAGCCTACAAGATTGGGTGTCCAGCCGACACGCCGCGCTACTGCACCGTCAAGTCCTCCATGAGGCACCCCTATTATTAGCACTGCGGCAATTGCGATATAGTCTAGGCTAGTCATGACCCACGACCTGACGCCAAAGCTGGCGAATAAATACACGTTTTGGCATTGCAAAAATTACTTTAGCCCACTCGATGATACCCGCGGTACCAAGCATAAATCGCGCGAACTGGTCGCCATTAAGTGCTCGGCCAGTACGCATGAAAATGTCTACAGCTAGATCAGGTTTAGCCAAAAGAACACCATTAAAAACTCTATCCATGGCATCAAGATAACCAGAGGTAGGTTTGGGTACGGAATAATTACCCACTGAAATACCGTTAGCAAGTCTGGTCATTTGAGTTTGAATAGCCGAAAAGGCATACCCTGATGATAGTCTCACTGCACCACTGGCGGCGCCTATGGCACCTAAAGGAATCGATGTCTCTGGTGGCTCCTCCATGGCTATTACACCGACTTCTTCTCGGAGTAACTCATCTATCTCGATATTATGGCGTTGCAACCATCGGTGCATGGCGTCTCGATACCATTGCTTGTCTTCTAATGTTGTCGAGATCATTGTCGATTCTAAAAATAGGTGGTTGCTAGAAAACGGTAGGGCATAAATAAAATGTAGCCCCTTTGATTGATCGACACGAAAGTCCATTAAGGTGGCAATGTCAGTTTCTGTCATTGGGGCTTTGGTACGAATTTCCCAACCCGTGAAATGCTGGCGCAGACTATTGCTGGCGGTGACCGGTGGCCTACTATCAAATACCGTTTTTGCCGTATAGTTTTGCCCATCTGCTTTAAATGAAGTTATACCTGCCTCTTTGGCAAGCTGTTCGACGGTACTGCGCTTTATGTTATCGGTCCCTTCCAAGCTATCTTCACAGTGCTGTAAGTAGCTTGCAGCACTCAAGCTCGTATATTGGTATTCATCGCTTTTAAGGACGACTTCACTAACATCATCAATCAGTCGCCATTGCGCCCACTTACCCAGCATTGAAGGCTTTAAACTTTCACATTGATCGGGTGTCGCCCAAAGACTCCAGCAGCAGTCGCGCTGTTGAGGAGTTTTAGGTTCAAACACGAGCGTCTTTAAGGGTGATTTTTGAGCAGATAGTTTTGATGCCAGGGTTATGCCTGCGTTACCGCCACCAATGATTGCTATATCGAGATTGATACTAGTGATGTTGAACACCTGCTAATCCCTCTAAATGCTGGTGGAGGGCACTCGTATGCGCAGGCACATGAACGGGCAATAACTCAGTTAAACTGCGCAAGCTTAGACGCGCTTTCTCAGTTTTGCCTACCATGACTCTGCCTTCCCACCAGGCAAGATCTTGACGACGTAACACCCAGCCGATTTGACGGTAAACGCGTAGCGCAATAGCAATAGAGAGTCGGGATCGAAACGGCAAGAGACGGATACCCATTAGCGCACTGGCATAGTAAGTTTCTGACAACTGCAATAGTCGGTCTATTGCTTGAGTGACTGGTTGCAGACAATCAGATTCTGCGTTGGCAATATCGTCCACCGAAACTACCGACTCGAACCAGTCAGACGGTAAATAACGCCGCCTCATTTTCGCGTCCTCTAGAACATCTCTAGAGATATTAGTTAGCTGCATAGCGATGCCTAAATCAATCGCGAAGGCCTCAGCTCTTGGTTGGGTGCACTCTAAAACGCGGCACATCATCAATCCAACGGTACCAGCAACCGCATGACAGTAACGCAACAGCTCTCGTTCTGTAGTTAGTTGTGTAGGTTGTTGATCAAGCAGCATACCGTCAAGTAGCTCTCTGGCGGCGGAAAGGGGAATATTATTCTGTTGAGCTAAGTCTATAAAGTTACTGAGTTCAGGAATGGTAAGGCCATCGTTTTCACTATTAGGGTCCTCAAGACAGGCACGAATGTCTTCGAGAGATTCTTGTCTATGGGGTAAATCTCCATCAGCAAGGTCATCGACGAAGCGGCAAAATTCGTAAAGACGGGCTGCACGATCGGCTAATTGAGAGCCGAGGAAAAAACTAGCCCAATAAAACGATTTACCATGCCGCGCAAGCACCTTATGGGACTGCGGGTTTTTCATATTCGATCTTCTAGGCTAACTGCTCTTGAGCTTCTATAGCAGCGGTTTGTTTCACTGATGCAACAAGACCTTCTGCAACTGCCCGCAATTTACTGGGCATTAATGGTACTAACAGATCCGCTTGTGACAACCAGTACTCTACCAACTGATTAGCCTGAAAAATGACTTCACTAGCGGCAATCTGTTTCTGCCAATGGCTGACATCAGTGGTGTCAGCAGAAGTATACCACTGGTTAAAAGCTTGGCTATGGTGAGTGCCAGCATCTGCATAAAGACTTATTACTAAATTTGGTTTGCGTCCGTCAAGATCACTAGAACGGTGGCTCGAAGGAACGATGTCATTTATATCATTACGACCTTGATAGCTTAGAGCGCAAAAACCTATAAGTCTTTCCAATACGTCACTTTTGTCATTAATCGCAGCACAGATTGCAGAGCCCTTGATGGGTGCAATGAGTAATGGCGCTGTTTTACTTTTAGCAATTTGCTCCCAGGCCGACAACGCTGCGCATTGACGTTGGTTAATATCTGATATTTGTCCGCTGCAAGTTTCTTGCATTGCCTGAGCCAAAAGGACAACTAACTGACCACCGTGAGACTGATTTCTCGAGGCAAGTTCAAATGATTTTGCTACCATCCAATCGCCCAGGCAGAGAGCCATATCTGAGCCGAAATGTTCATTGATGCTAGCTTGACCGCGACGATGTGTACTGGCATCGCTAATATCATCATGGATGAGTGATGCGTTGTGCAGTAGCTCGCAAGCAGCTGCCCAATGCAAAGAATTTTGTGTATCTAAATTGAGTGCACTAGCACTGGTTAAGGCTAGTTGCGCCCTAAAGGACTTTCCAGGGTTTTGGAAATGATACTGAGCAGCAGCAAATAGGCTGCTATCTGATTGAGGCATTTCTTGTTGATAAAGACTATCAAGTTGCGACAGCCGGTCTAACCCCTTTGCTACTAATTTTACTGGGGACATTTAGAGTACCCTTTAATCTATATTTATATATTGGTAGTTTTAGCACTACCTCCAGTCATTGCTAGGTTTAACTTTGAGATAGAAAGAGCCAGCATTGCTGGCTCTTTCTATCAATCTAGCAAATTACCTTACTCTGAATCAGCGACTGCAGCTGCCCAGATGATTACACCAAATCCGATCTTGTTAACAAAATCAGCTAGGTTGTAAACGACATTTAACGTTCCTGCATCAGCACCGCCGCCCATGTAGCCCAAGAAGTATCCGATAGGATAGATAGACCAGCCGATAGTTACGCAAAGAAGCATCGCTTTGTAGGCACCCTGGACATTAGCATTTGCAAGTCCAGCATTGATTTGGCTTGCTTCGCCTTTGAAGATTTCCCAGATAATGAATCCCCAACCTGCCATCGCTAACCAGAAACCGGCTGTAGCATTCATCATGCCTGTCTCGCCCGCATAGCCGAAGCCAAGCATTGCAATAGTGCCGAGTAGTAAACGCCAAAAGACACCAGCAGGAACTTTCGTTACTGCAGATAGAACCAAGTAGAACTCAATCATCAATAATGGCACTGTTAATAGCCAATCAATGTAACGGAACTCAGTTGGAGATGTACCAGTGGCAACCCAAACATCACGCATGTAGAAGTAGTGAACTGCAGCGATCAATGTTACCAAGCCAGAAACTGTCAAAGATGTCTTCCACTTGCCCGCAACACGATCGCGTTCAACGAAGAAGAAAGCTGTGGCAGCTACTAAAGCCATAGAGATCAACCAAAAGGACATGCCGACGTAATCGCCGGAAGATAAGTTATCAGTCATTGTAAAAACCCTTCTTTTTTATAGTAAAGATAGATGAGGGATACCTTTCGGAAGGCGAGCAGCCCACATCGCATAGTACAAACCCCGAAAAAGTCAAACCATTCGAGCATTCGGTGTGCAGAATCTAGCGGTTTTTTTTCGTTATTGCAATCCATTCTCAATAACTGGCATGAATTAAGTTGGTAGAGAATCGAACTTTAGAGTACGTAATGCACTATTTACAGAATATTATCAGTAAAAACTTGATATTTTTCAGAGGATTACGGATTAAGCTGGTCATTAATAGAATTATTATTTATTAGTGAATAGAAAAAAGGTTATTAGTCACAAAAGGGTTATGGTCCGGGTAAAGGTAGGCATTTATAGCTATCGAAACATGTTCTATTTAATTTATGAATGCCTAATTGCACGCTTAAATACTTGAACAAGCTCGGCTGGAGGACTAAAGGCTGGATGAGCCTTGGATGAAGCGAGAAAAACTCATGCCAGAGCATTAGATGCGTTTGTTAAATCGGCCAGTCTGCGGCATCCATAGAATCTAGAGTTGTTAAGTGGCTAGTACCTTGCCAATGATTTATGAACTCGCCATTAGGGTCATAGGTTGCGGTTTGCTTATTTAAGTCAAACTTTCTGTGACCTCGAGGATCAGCACCAACACCAGCTAAGTACTGCCAATTCCCCCAATTGGACGCGGTATCGTAATCGATTAACTGCTGTTCTAAATATGTCGCACCATAGCGCCAATCTAAGTTGAGCTCATGTACAAAGCAGCTAGCGACAAGCTGGCGTCCTCGGTTAGACATGTAACCGGTGGTGTTGAGTTGGTTCATTAGAGCATTAATTATGGGAAAAGGCGTATTGCCATGACACCATTTTTGGTACCGTTCTGGGTAGAAACTAGTGCTCGGATTACCTGCATCAATACCTTTTAGTGCGAAGAGAGCCGATTGATGCCTGTGCGCATACCATTGATAGTATTCACGCCACAACAATTCAAAATAGATCCAATAAGTTGAGTCATTAGATTCGATGTCTCGTTCATACTCGCGCAGTTTTGCGATTATTGTTCGTACCGAAATACAGCCGTTGGCCAACCACGGAGAAAATTTGGTTGAATAGTCCATACCGTCCAGACCATTACGAGTCTTTTTGTAGCTGCTGGCAAGATTCTGACTGAAGTAGTTTCTCAGATGTTTGAGGCCAGCATCCTCTCCTCCTTCAAAAATACCACTACCTACTGCCTTATGCCTGTTTGCCGATAATTTATGATGGCTTGCTGGTAATGGACTTGGCGGAATGGACGTTAGTGTCGACCCAGGTGCAGTAATCTCGACACGTTCAATAACGCGTCTGAATTTGGAAAAACTATCCGGTAATTCGTTTAGAGCAAATGGCAACTGATCTTGATCAAATAGCGTATGGCTGTGTTGTTGCTGAAATACGATCCCAGGATAACGCGATGTCAAAACCTTCCACTGATGGTTTTCATACCATCCGGCGTTATAACTACTGTAGACGTGGCTAACATTATGCAATGTTATTAATTCTGCTATCACGTCGAGCAGTGGCTCCTCACGGATAAGCAAGTTCTGTTGGTGATGCTTCAGATTTTGATCAAGTGCCTTCAATGATTGATGTAAAAAAAGGAGCCGATGGTTAGACAGTTTGGCGGGTGCGCGGATCCTGCTTGACGGAGAAGGCTGTTCTGAGCAATGCAGACAGATTAGATGGTCCATTTCACGACTTGCCTGTGCCAGAGCGGGATTGTCCGTCACTCGAAGATCATTAGAAAATAAAAAAATGCCAGTCTTTAACATGTGTATATTCGCCGTCTGCGGTCGATTCAGTAAGCCCTTATTACGCGTTCCTTGTGCGCGTGGATTGCCTCTCTGTAAATGACCGCGCGCCTTATAGTGCGTTAACTAATCTAGCTGTCTGCGAAATCCGTATCCACAGGTAGAAATCAGGATACCTAAACATGACGTCAAATGTGCAATCGGCAGCTTTACCAAAAGTAATGAAGATACTCGGATATGCGGGTCTTTTACCGTTTTTGATTCCCGCCGTAGTAATGGTAAATGCCGTTTGGAATGGTCCAGGGCTACAGAGTGCGGCAATTTTTGACTTGTATGCCCCTTATGTCTTTATTAGTTACAGCGCCGTAATTCTGAGTTTCATGGCAGGAACCCTTTGGGGTAAATGGGAGTCGGATGGCAATAATTCAATGACCAATGCCGCCGTTGTGTTCAGTAATGTGGTGTCACTCACTGCGTGGTTAGCGCTGCTGGTGATTTTTATTTCTCCTGTGATGACGGTTTTCGCTGTCACGGTTTTGTCAGGGGGCTTTGCTAGTCTGTTATGGGTAGAACGTTTGGCGACAAAGACTAGCGATGACTACTGGAAAATGCGCTTTAGATTAACCAGTGCTGTGCTCATAATGCATGCCGTGGTGATCTATTTAATGCTTCAGGATCTTTAATGACTAATTTAACGATTTTTTATGACGGTGGATGTCCTCTGTGCGCCGCTGAAATGAACCACCTAAGAAAGCGTGATAGCAATCATGCGATTGCCTATGAAGATATCTATGCGGAGGGCTTTGAATCGCGATTCCCTTATATTGATCGAGTACAAGCAGATCGTATTCTGCACGGGCAACTGGCCGATGGGACAATTATCTATGCCTTAGATGTTACCTATGAGGCCTGGACTTTGGTTGGCAAACGGCATTGGGTAGCCATTTTGCGCTGGCCCATCTTCAAGCAAGCTGCCGATCTTGTTTATGTTTTTTTTGCCAAGTATCGACACACTATTTCCTCCTTGATTAGCGGTCAAAAGCGCTGTGATTCTTGTTCTATCGATAGCGAGGTGAAGCGATGAATTCTGCAGGCCGCTGTGCGCTAGTTCTAGGCGCCAGTGGTGGTTTGGGTTCGGCAATGGTCTCAGAATTTCTTAACGATCCTGAGATTGATAAAGTATTTGCTGTCAGTAGTAAAAAAAACCCTGTTGGCTCGAACGAGGGTCAAAACCAATCAAAGTTGGTGTGGTTGCAGGCTGAGTATAGTGAACCTCAAATGGCTGACACAGTCAGTCAACTGATGCCTCACGCGGGCACGTTTAGCAGAGTATGTGTCTGTCACGGGCTATTGCATTCGGACAAGTTGTGGCCAGAAAAGCGTCTTGAAGATATAACCAGCGAGGCACTGCAAGAGATTTTTCACAGCAATACAGTGGTGCCAGCGTTGTGGCTAAAACTGCTGTTTAAGATTTTAAAAGGCCAGACCCCCTGTATTGTGGCTACCATGAGCGCGCGAGTAGGTAGTCTTAGTGATAATAATTTGGGAGGTTGGTACGCCTACAGGGCATCCAAAGCTGCGTTAAATATGGTCTTAAAAACAGCTTCTATCGAATACGCTCGTCGGGCAAAGAACGTGAAATTAATCGCCTTCCATCCAGGAACGACTGACACTGCTTTATCCAAACCTTTTCAAAGCACAGTGCCCACTGGAAAATTATTTACAACAGAATTTGTTGCTGAGCAATTGGCCATGATTATGGATTCAGCACAACTTGATGGTGAATTGTCTTATCTTGATTGGGATGGTCGAACAATTGCTTGGTGATATTTTATTATGAGTTTTATGGGCACCAATTCGGTTAAACTAGCGACTAATCCGGACATCAACCGCTCCACGACAAAAGCTAAAAAACACTATGGGTGCTAAGTTAGCCTTAAGTTGCGAAATTACCGACCTTCTTCACGATGGGCGCGGTGTTGGTAGGATCAATGGAAAAGCCTTTTTTGTTGAGGGTGCGCTTCCCGGTGAGGAAGTTGAATTTAGGGTGATCCGTGAAAAGCGCAACTTTGCAGAGGCACGATTAACCAAAGTGTTAGTCGCGTCAGACTATCGCAGGACACCAGAATGCGAATATTTCTCAAAATGTGGTGGTTGCAGTTTGCAACACTTGCAGCACTCACAGCAGATTGAATTCAAGAAAGGTCAGCTTTTAAATAACTTTTCCCGAACCGAGATGAAGCCAGAAAATATTTTAGATTCTCTCGTCGGTCCAGAGTGGCATTATCGTCGTCGCGCTAGACTTGCGGTCCAGCGCGCAAGAGATGGGCAGTTTTTGGTGGGATTTCACAATCCTGGTAGCAATCGCATTGAGCCGATTGCGAGTTGTTTGGTGCTGGATAAATCGTTGGATGTCTTGTTAATAGCTATGCCTTTAATTCTAAATCAGCTTGCGCAAGACATTAAGATTTTTGAGATAGAATTAGTGGCGGCAGATAATGCGTTGGCGGTTGCAGTAGACGCTAGTAGACGTCTTTTTGGTAGTGAACTAGTGGGTGTTTTGGAGGCGCTTAATGCCGCCACGGAGATGTCCACTCAACTATGGTGGAAGGCGACAAAAAATGGACGATTCTCGCGGATAGATGGGGGCGAAGAGGGGCTGTTTTTTGGCGTTAAAGGAGATATACAGGTCAATTTTGAGCCTGGTCAGTTTATTCAAGTGAACGACACTATAAACCGCCGCATGATCGACCAGATGCTGGCACTGATTTCGAGTGAGCGGACTGGGGTAGCTGTAGACCTATACTGCGGTTCCGGAAATCTATCTCTACCATTGTCTCAACATTTTACCAAAGTCATTGGCGTAGAAGGTTTGGCAACGCTGGTTTCTGCTGCGGTTAAAAATGCGAGTAGTAATGGCGTTGAAAACGCCCAGTTTTTGGTTGCAGACTTAAATGATGCTAAGAGTTTGAAAAAGGTCAGTAAGCTCACGTCGTCTATTGATTTAATTGTTCTTGATCCCCCGCGCAGCGGTGCAGCTGCAATAATGCCCTGGGTGGCTAAATCTGGGGCTAAACAGATTATCTATATCTCATGCCATCCCTCGACCATGGTTAGGGATGCTGAATTTTTGATGCGGGCTGGCTACAAATGCAAGGATGTGGGGGTGATGGATATGTTTCCACACACCGCCCATGTAGAGTCAATTGCGCTGTTTGAGAAATAATTAAACACTGTAAAGAAAGAGCTAAAATCTTAGTTTTTGAGACTATAAGGCTAGCTCCAAATAAGGTAGAATCACGGACACAAAAAAACCTCTAACCTCCAGGAAAAAATCTAATCATGTTCGATAAAGACCACACAATTGCGAAGATTGACCCCGAATTATGGCAGGCAATTCAGAGTGAAGATCAGAGACAAGAGCAGCATATTGAGCTGATTGCTTCAGAAAATTACACTAGTCTAGCTGTTATGGAGGCTCAGGGCGGCAAGATGACCAATAAGTATGCTGAAGGTTATCCCGGCAAACGATACTACGGTGGTTGCGAATATGTTGATTTGGCGGAGCAGTTGGCCATCGAACGGTTAAAGAGTTTATATGGTTCGGAATATGCCAACGTTCAGCCTCATTCAGGGTCGCAGGCTAATAGCGCTGTCTTTTTGGCGCTCATCAAAGGTGGCGATACAATCTTGGGTATGAGTCTTGCAGATGGTGGACATTTAACCCATGGGGCTAAGCCTAACTTTTCCGGAAAACTTTATAACCCAGTGCAATATGGATTGAATGCAGAAACTGGTCTTATTGATTATGATCAGGTCGAGGCGTTGGCGATTGAGCATAAGCCAGCGATGATTATCGCCGGATTCTCTGCTTACTCGGGCATTATGGATTGGGCAAGATTCCGTGAAATAGCAGATAAAGTGAACGCTTACTTACTGGTAGACATGGCTCATGTATCAGGCTTAGTAGCAGCGGGTGTCTACCCTAGTCCAATTCCTCATGCGCATGTGGTGACTTCTACGACGCATAAAACGTTGCGCGGGCCCCGTGGCGGCATTATTTTGACCAACGATGCGGATATCGCTAAAAAGTGTAATTCTGCAGTCTTTCCGGGTAGTCAGGGCGGCCCATTGTGCCATGTGATTGCAGCAAAAGCGGTAGCGTTTAAAGAAGCGGCGAGCGAGGATTTTGTTGTTTATCAAAAGCAGGTTGTTGCTAATGCAAAAGCGATGGCTGCAACTTTTATGGAACGTGGAATAGAAATTGTTTCCAACGGTACTGAAAATCATCTGATGCTGGTGAGTTTAATTGGCAAGGAATATACCGGAACTGATGCAGACCGAGCAATGGGCGAAGCGTTTATCACTGTGAATAAAAATGCAGTCCCTAATGATCCACGATCTCCTTTTGTTACTTCTGGGTTGCGTGTTGGCACTCCAGCAATTACTACTCGAGGATTTGGACTTAAAGAAACGGTCCAATTAACGCACTGGATGTGTGACATTCTAGATAGTTTGGAAGCCGGGAATTCAGAGGTTGTGATCGCCGAGATCAAAGAAAAAGTACTGGAAGTGTGTGCCCGTTTCCCTGTTTATGGCTAAAGTATTGCTGGCAAAGTAAGAGCGGGTAGCGGTGTAACTGATGCAGTAAATTAGTAGGGAAAAAATATGACTGACTCGTCTATTCCGATCCGCTTAGCGGGCACTGCCATTCTCTTGCGTGACTCGGATGAAGGGCTGGAAACACTGTTGCTCCGTCGCAATGCTAGGCTTGCCTTTGCCGGTGGTGCATGGGTTTTCCCGGGTGGAGCCATTGATGCCTCAGAGTTGGAAGCCGCAAGCACGGAGGAGCAGGCCGCCAGAACAGCGACCGTCCGCGAAGTACATGAGGAGTGTGGGCTGACGATTGCTGAAGATGGCTTAGTGCATTTTTGCAACTGGACCACACCCATCGGAGAGAAACGACGTTTTGCTACGTGGTTTTTTGCTGCCCGGGCTGATCAAAATTCAGAAGATGTGTTAATTGACGGTTCTGAAATCCACGAATTTCAATGGTTAAGTCTGCGAAAATCGATCGAACTTTATCATTTGGGTGAGCTAACGCTTATGCCGCCTACATATCTTGCGATCAGTCTAATCAGTCACTATGAGAGTGCCAAAAGTGCGTGTGACATGCTTGCGGCGCGGCAATCGTTTGAAGTGACTCCTCGGTTGTGTAAGTTGGATGGGCAGATAGTTTGCCTATACCCTGGGGATGCAGGTTATGAGCTTAACGACCCGGTTATTTCCGGAGCGAGGCACCGAACATTGTTTACGTCTAATGGTATGGAATACGCGCATTCAGGCGACGATGTGGGCGTAGCGCCGATGGACAAACCTTAGCCTTATATAGTCTTAAAACAGCGACTATTGTGTTAAACTGAGCCTCCATTTTTCCGAGCATCATTATGTACTGTCCATTTTGTAATGCTGATGACACCAAAGTTGTCGACTCTCGATTAGTCGCTGATGGCGGACAAGTGCGTCGAAGACGTGAGTGCGTTGATTGTAGTGAGCGTTTTACGACCTATGAATTAGCGGAACTTGTTATGCCGCGGGTTATTAAAAGTGATGGCAATAGAGAACCCTTTGATGAAGATAAATTGCGTGCAGGGTTGCAGCGTGCGCTTGAGAAGCGACCCGTCTCAATCGAGCAGATTGAGATATCTCTGTCACACATTAAGCACTTTTTACAAGTGACCGGTGAGCGCGAAATCTCTTCACGCATTATTGGAGAAGAGGTTATGCGTCAACTTCAAGAATTGGACGAGGTGGCTTACATTCGCTTTGCATCAGTTTATCGAAGCTTCCAAGATTTAAGTGAATTTCAGGATGAACTTAATCGCTTGAGTGATGCAAAGCCAGTCACGAGCGATAAAAAATGAATTTTTCCACACATGACCGCAAGATGATGGCCAGAGCGCTTGTGATGGCGGCTAAGGGGAGATTTACCGCGGCACCTAACCCTGCTGTTGGGTGTGTTATTAGTATTGATGAAAATGTTGTTGGCGAGGGCTATACCAGGCCCGCAGGTGAAAACCATGCCGAGATCGAAGCTTTAAATATGGTCCAAGATCCAGTCGGTAGCTGCGTTTATGTAACGCTCGAACCCTGCAGTCATGAGGGTCGCACTGGGCCCTGTGCTCAAGCGTTAATTGATGCTGGCGTAGCGAGGGTTGTGATAGCTTGCGAGGATCCAAATCCTCAGGTTTGCGGTCAAGGGATTCAATTATTAAAAGACGCTGGGATTGAGGTTGACTGTGGGTTGTTAGAAGATCAGGCGAGAGACTTGAATCAAGGGTTTATCAAACGGCACGAGCAAGGACTGCCTTGGGTGTTGGTGAAGATGGCGGCAAGCATGGATGGTAGAACTGCCATGGCTAGTGGTCAGAGTCAGTGGGTGACTACCCCGGCGTCACGTCATGATGTTCAAAAGTTGCGGGCAAAAAGTTGCGCGATCATTACTGGAATTGGAACTCAGTTGATGGATGATCCGTCATTGACTGTGCGTATAACTAGCGAGCAATTAGGTATTGATGACGTATTACAGCAACCATTGCGCGTTGTCGTTGATAGTCAGTTGCAAATGTCAGCTACGGCGCGAATGTTACTTCAGCCGGGCAAAACATTAATTGCTACGCTGGATGGTAAAAGTCAACGTGAAAAAGCGGGTGCTTTGATTGCGGCTGGTGCAGACGTGGTATTTCTCCCTGCACATGGTAAGCATGTTGATTTACATGCGTTACTGAGGGACTTGGCTGATCGTCAATGTAATTCAGTGATGGTCGAGGCTGGGGCTGGTTTAGCGGGCGGCTTTATTGCTGAAGGTTTGCTCGATGAGCTGGTCTGTTACTGGGCACCTAAGCTTTTTGGCAGTGAGGCTCGTCCAATGTTCAACCTTCCAATCAACACCATTGACGCGCATTTGGCGCTATCGATACAGGATGTTCGTCAGATTGGTGAAGATCTTCGTATTACAATGTATCCGGACAAGGATTACTAAAATTCTTTGGAAGGACAAGATTTAGAGCACACTGATTGTGTGTTATTTGAGACTTTTAGTGAGGGAAAAGGATATGTTTACAGGAATTATTTCTGCTATTGGTGATGTCGTCGGTTTGGAGCCTCGCGGTGGCGATGTTCGGTTAACGATTAACACCGGTGACTTGAGTCTAACGGATGTTAGTCTGGGTGATAGCATCGCGTGTAACGGTGCATGCCTTACGGCCGTGGAGTTAACCGGCCAGGGGTTTATTGCTGACGTGTCTGTGGAAACGCTTAATTTAACCACCATTGGGCAGTGGGAAACCGGCAGTCGCGTCAATTTAGAAAAAGCGATGCAGGCCACTGATCGTTTTGGAGGACATATTGTCTCAGGACATGTTGATGGTATTGGCGAAGTCGTGTCACTGGAAGGTGATGCTAGGTCTTGGCGGTTCAGGCTGCGTGCGCCGCGCGATATTGCAAAATATATAGCCCATAAAGGATCGATTACCGTTGATGGGACTAGTTTGACCGTCAATGTTGTTGAAGGATCTGAGTTCGAACTCAATATAGTCCCTCACACCATGCTGCACACGGTAATTGGTGATTACCACGTTGGCACAAAAGTGAACCTAGAAGTTGATTTGGTTGCTCGATATTTAGAGCGACTACTGCTAGGCGATAAAGCCGCTGACCAATAAGTATTGACGCTAACGGAAGAGAGTAATCAATGTTGCTAAACACTGTAGAAGAGCTAATCGAAGATATCCGTCAGGGTAAGATGGTTATTTTAATGGACGATGAAGATCGCGAGAACGAAGGTGATCTCGTGATGGCTGCGCCCATGGTACGACCTCAAGATATCAATTTTATGGCGACCTTTGCGCGCGGATTGATTTGTCTTACGTTGGATCAACAACGGTGCAAGCAGCTTGATTTGGCGATGATGGTCAATCACGACAATAACGCATCGGGTTATGGAACCCCCTTCACACTGTCAATTGAAGCAGCGGAGGGTGTGACTACCGGAATTTCTGCGGCGGATCGGGCTCGTACAGTCCAGGCTGCTGTTGCCAGTAATGCGAAGCCCAGTGATATTGTTCAGCCCGGACACGTGTTTCCCCTAAAGGCGCAGCTAGGTGGCGTATTGAGTCGTGCTGGACATACTGAAGCCGGCTGTGATTTAGCCAGAATTGCAGGCTTTGAGCCAGCAGCAGTTATCGTTGAGATTATGAATGAAGATGGCACCATGGCTCGTCGCGATGACTTGGAAAAATTTGCCGAAAAACATCAACTCAAGATTGGCACGATTGCTGATTTGATCCATTACAGGCTTGTGACAGAGAAGACCACACAGTGTGTTAACGAACGCTCAGTAAAAACTCACTATGGAGAATTTGTACTTAAGACTTATCTGGATAAAGCGCGCAATGAAAAGCACTTTGCCATGGTGATGGGTGATGTAAGTGGCGATGAGCCAGCTTTAGTGCGGGTACATATTAATCGTTCAGCGCGAGATATTTTAGCGCTCGAGTCTGAAGGAGAATTCAAGGCTTGGTCGTTCCATCGAGCACTTGAAAGAGTGGCTTTGGAAGGGCGCGGCGCGGTAGTTCTGCTGCATTATCCAGAGTCTGCGGATGATATCGATACGGCGGTCGATATGATCTTAAATCCCGGTGCCAATAGTGGCCAGTCTGCAAGCGATGTGGTGTACCAGCAGGTTGGAACTGGCTCGCAGATATTAATGGACTTGGGTGTTCACAAGATGCGCTTGATGAGTGCACCTTTTAAATTTACAGCGATTTCAGGGTTTGATCTTGAGGTTGTTGAATACGTTAGTTGCGAATAGTTTGCACTACCCCGTCAAAATAACTGACTTAGTAATAGCAAAATAGGATTTCTAAATGGGACAATTTAGACCAGAAGAATACAGCTTTGACGCCGGTTCAGTGCGTATAGCGGTGGTTGCAGCACGATGGAATGCTGAAATTACCGATAGTCTTTTGGCCGGTGCTGTCAGGGCTCTTAATAGGCAGGGGATTGAAAATACTGAGATCGAAGCCTATAGAGTGCCGGGGGCTTTCGAGCTGCCTATTGCTAGTCAGCGCGCCGCACGAACCGGACGTTTTGATGCGGTTATTGCGTTGGGTTGCGTTATTCGCGGAGATACTCCGCACTTTGACTATGTGTGTTCCGAAACGACTCGCGGTATAGGTCAGGTAAGTTTAAATGAAAATCTACCTATTGCATTTGGCTTGTTAACGACTGATAACCTAGAGCAATCTTTAGCGCGGGCGGGCGATAATAATGAAAATAAAGGTGAAGAAGCGGCACTTTCAGTGCTTGAGATGCTGTCAGTGTTTAAACAAATAGGCGGTACTGCGTAAATGTCAAAATCAAGAGAACGCCAAAAAGCCCGTCGTATGTTAGTGCAAGCACTATACTCATGGGACGTTGGCGGCACTGACTTGGAGACTATTGAAGCCGAGTTTCATCATGACAACAACATGACAAAAGTTGATAACAAATTATTTCATAATATATTGTTCGGCGTACCCAAAAATTTAGGGGAAGTGGATGGTGCTTTTGAACCGCATCTAGATCGGGAGAATAAACAGTTGGATCCTGTCTCCAGAGCAATCTTGCGTTTGTCCACATTCGAGATGTTATACAGTATTGATGTACCTTATAAAGTGGTAATCAATGAAGGGGTTAATCTTGCGAAAACCTACGGGCCCACTGATGCTTTCAAGTTTATCAATGGCGTCCTCGATAAAATTGCCGTAGAAAAACGTGTAATTGAAGTCACTGCAGGTCAAGCCAAATGACTGATCTTTTAGGAGTGGGTAATTTTGGTTCAGTCAACGTCTGAACGAACCGGCGAATTTGAGATTATCGCGAACTATTTTAAAGATCTAACAGGTCAAAATGGAGTAGTTCTAGGTATTGGTGATGATGGTGCTATTTTAGATTTATTGACTAACGTGGACACTCAATTAGTGGTGGCCACAGACTCACTGGTTGAAAATGTCCATTTTCCGCAGGATGCCAGTCCTTACCATATTGCTCAACGTGCTCTTTGTGTCAATCTTAGTGACATGGCGGCGATGGGCGCTAATCCCCGCTGGTTCACGTTGGCGCTCACTTTACCTGTTGAATATGCTAAACCTGTCTGGTTAAAAGAGTTTAGTGTGGGTCTTGCCGAAGTGGCACAAGAATTTCATTGCTCATTAATAGGCGGTGATACAACCTGTGGGCCGCTTACGATTAGTATTACCATGCTTGGCGAAGTCACCTCAGGGATAGCTTTAAAGCGGAGTGGGGCAAAGGTTGGAGACTCTATCTACGTCACTGGCCATTTGGCGGATGGCGGAGCAGGGCTTGCTGTTGTTACCCACAAAAATATCAGTAAGGATATTAGTCACTCCATCCGTGAGCGGCTTATTCACAGGTTCTATCGACCTCAGCCTAAAGTGTCAGAAGGTATTGATTTGACCGCTGTAGCGTCGTCCTGTATCGATATTTCCGATGGCTTGATCGCCGATATAGATCATCTGTGCAAGTCTAGTGGAGTAAGTGCTAACGTAGTAACCAATAAGTTACCAGTTCTTAATGATGTAAAGTCGGGTTTTCCCGATGATTATTTAGATTGGGCTTTGTACGGGGGGGACGACTATCAGCTGTGCTTTACAGTACCAGAGGAAAATATTGATAAGCTGACTGGGTGGATAGTAGACGGTAGGTTAGTGGCCACGAGAATAGGCAAGATTATGTCTTGCGGTGAGTTAGGTCCTGAGGTGCTACTTGATGACTCACCGGTAAATAACTCGCAAAAGGGGTTTGATCATTTTGACTACTAATCCATCTCTTTCTATGCTCGTTAAGTCGCCTAGCCTATTACTGGCGTTTGGTTTTGGTAGTGGTTTGGCGCCGAAAGCACCCGGAACCTTTGGATCATTAGCAGGGCTCGCAATTTGGTTCCTGATAGCTGATTTATCGCTCCCGACGTACTTAATAGTGGTGGCGATTAGCGGTTTATGTGGGGTATTTATTTGCGGGGCTGCGGCAAAGAAAATGGGTGTTCATGACCATGGTGGAATTGTCTGGGATGAATTTGTAGGTTTATGGATTGCCATGACCGCGCTGCCAGTATCGTGGACATCAGTGCTTCTTGGATTTGGCTTATTTCGGTTTTTCGATATTATCAAACCTTGGCCAATTAGCTGGATTGATAAAAATCTCACTGGTGGATGGGGAATTATGTTGGACGATGTAGCAGCGGGAGCAGCCGCGTCACTCACCATTTATATGTTGATGAGCCTAGGATGGCTCTAATAAAATTTAGAAAATGATAAAAAGGAAATTGTTTTAAATGAAAAAGTTTGCACCCGTATTACTCGTTTTAGGCGCCTTGTTAGTGGTGTTTTTGATGGATATGTTTAAGGCACAACCGACTAAAGCAGAAGTGCCTGAGGCGGCACTGGCGGTCAAAACTCAGATTCTTAATCGTACTGAGGTAACTTTATCAGTGGATTCTCAGGGTACGGTTCGTCCCCGCACCCGAACGACGCTAATCTCAGAAGTTTCTGGGACAGTTCTTGAAGTGTCAGATCAATTTATTGTTGGCGGAACTTTTAAACAAGGCGATATTTTAATGCGTCTTGATCCTGTGGATTATGAGGTAGCTTTGCAGCGGGCTAAAGCACAATTAATCAGCAGAAATGCTTTGCTAGAGCTTGAAAAAGCAAGGGCTATCCAAGCTAAAAAAGAGTGGGAAATGACCGGTCGGCCTGAGTCAGAGGCACCGACTTTGGCCTTAAGAGAACCTTACCTCGCGGAAGCTGAAGCTAATATTCTGCAAGCTCAAGCGGAGGTAAAGCAGGCGCGAACTAAGCTACAAAGAGCGACAATTCGTGCACCTTATGCCGGAATGGTATCGGTTAAATCAGTCGATATCGGCCAATATGTCACCACAGGCTCACGCCTAGGTGAAACCTTCGCTATCGAGTTTGTAGAAGTAAGGCTACCGCTAACGGCTAAAGATTTATTCCAGATGGATCCGCGGTCGTTTCAAACTATGGATACTGCTAATAAGGTCGTTCTAAGCGGATCTGTGAACGGTCGATCAGCTGATTGGTCTGCAGCCATAGTCAGGTCTGAGGGTGTTGTTAATGAACTCAATCGCTCTCAATACTTGGTGGCACGAGTCTCAGACCCTTACGGACTTAATCAACCGTTGCTCTCGCGTGCGCCGCCACTATTGGTAGGAACTTTTGTGACTGCAAGATTACCCGGTAAAACATTGAAAGGTGTGTTTAAAGTTCCACGTAGTGCTCTATTGCAGGGATCTCGAGTCGCTTTAGTCGATGAGATGCAGAAACTACAAATTAGTGCGGTTAAAGTGGTATTTAACGATGAAGGCTACTACTACATAAGCGAAGGTCTCAAGGATGGGGTCGAGGTGATCGTGAGCGCATTAGGTACCCCTATCGAAGGTCTCAAGGTCGAAGTAAAAAACTCCCTCAGTAAGCGGAGCTCAGAATAATGGATTTGGACTCAAAAGGACTTATTAGCTGGTTTGCACGCAACCCGGTAGCGGCAAATTTAGTCATGGTCTTGGTTTTTTTCGCAGGAACATTGTCGTTACTCAATATGAGCAAAGAAATTTTTCCGCGCACAGAAACGCGCGTGATTAGTATCGGGGCGCCCTACCCAGGTGCTGCGCCTGTAGAAGTAGAGAAAGGCGTGATATTGCCGATGGAATCTGCCTTGGAAGGACTGCAGGGAATAAAAAAAATCACTTCTGTAGCGGATCGAGATTATGCTCGGATCTACTTGGAGATCGAAGCCAGCGAAGATATCAATGAGGTAATGAGTCAAGTTGAAAACCGTATTGATAGCATTACTAACTTACCTGATGATCTTGAAAAGCCCACCGTTAAAAGAGTAGAGCGCAATCTTTGGGGAATGGGTGTTGCTGTTTATGGCGATATGACCCAGCTAGAGAAAAAGATTGTGGGTGATGAGATTTATGATGAACTTTTAGCCTTACCGGAAGTGAAAGAGATTCGCCTTTGGGGTGCTGGCACCTATGAAATATCTATTGAAGTCAGAGAGAGTAGGCTTAGGGAGTTAAATTTAACCTTGGCTGAAGTTGCCTCGGCTGTTAGATCATCATCTCTTGATCTGCCTGCGGGTATTATTCGGACCGAGGCTGGTAATGTATTGGTGCGAACAGAGGGTAAAGCGTATGTAGGTACTGACTTTGAGAACATTGTATTGCGCAGTCAAATGGATGGGACTCAGTTATTGCTATCAGATGTTGCTGAAGTGAGAGATGGTTTCACTGATAGTATTTATAAGAATCGCTTTGATCGCCAAAGTGCGATCAGTTTGGGTATATATTCACTCGAAGGTCAGAATCTACTCGATATCAGTGCCGCGGTTCATGCCTACGCAGAAAAAAAACAACAGTCCATGCCAAGTGGTTTAAGCATAAGCGTGTTTAATGATGAGGCTTATACCTTAAATGGTCGACTGACTATGATGTCGAAGAATCTAGTGATGGGGGGGCTCCTAGTTGCCATTGTTCTGGGTATTTTCCTCAATCTAAAAGTTGCATTTTGGGTCATACTGGGGATTCCTATTAGTTTTGCTGGCGCATTTTGGTTGATGCCATTTGGTTCTGTAACGGTCAATATAATGAGCCTATTTGCCTTTATTATGGTCCTTGGAATAGTCGTAGATGACGCCATTGTTATTGGTGAAAGTGTATTTAGTGAAGCTAAAGATGACTACCAAAATAAACTTGCACAAGGGAATATCCCAGATACTGGATACTCTACACCTGCAGAGGTTGTTGTTCGAGGTGCCAAAAGGGTAGCTACGCCATCAACCATTGGCGTTTTAACGACGATGGCAGCATTCCTGCCACTTATCTTCCTTGACGGGAGCTTTGCAGGTGTTCAGCAGGCCATTGGTATAGTGGTTATCTTATGTCTTGTATTTTCTCTCATTGAGTCCAAATTGATCCTCCCAGCACATTTGGTGGGACTTAAGTTTGGGCAAAAGTCATCAGGAAAAGTGTCTGTGGTTAATCGCTTTCAGAGCAAGGTTGCCAAGGGGTTGGATTACTTTATTGAAGAGATTTATGAGCCAACACTCCGAAAGGCTTTACATAATCGCTACACCACCCTTGCTGGGTTCTTAGCAATTTTTATTATTATCGTTGGATCCGTAAATAGTGGCATTGCTCGCTTTGAGTTTTTTCCAAATGTTCCTGGCGATGATGTTCAGGCACAAATTATTATGCAAGATGGCGCATCATCGGAGAGTCTTGCAGAAACGATTGATCAAATAGAAACGGCAATTTATGCCGTGGATAAAAAGTATCGAGACGAAAATCCGGACACAAAAGGCCTAGTTGAGCATGTCGCATTTTTCGTTTCTAGCGATGTTGAAGCCACCTTTAGAGTGGTACTGACTAAAGCCGAGTTTCGCAGTGTTAGCGCGACTGAGATTGAGCGATTATGGAGGTCTGAAGTTGGCCTGCTACCCAATGTGCGCAAGCAGCGCTATTACTCTAGTGAAGGTCCGTCTGGTGCGGCTATAAGTCTTTCTTTGTCTGGAACTAATCCCGATGAATTGACTATGGCTAGTGTTGAACTACAGCAATATCTCGCTCAATTTAACGGTGTCTATGATATCTATAATTCTCAGGGCTCAGGTAGTAAAGAGGTGCTGATTAATTTAAAACCTTTTGCCAGTCAAGTTGGTGTGCGTTTATCAGATGTTGCTGGACAAGTCAGGCAAGCATTTTTTGGAGAGGAAGCGCAGCGTATCCAGCGTGATTCGGATACGGTCAAAGTGATGGTCAGGTATCCTATTGAGGAACGGCGTGATATTTCAACGCTTGAGAATATGCATATTCGAACATCAAGCGGAGAGGCTATTTCAATTGGGGAAGTGGCTGACATAACACTGGGTCTTGGGCTCACTGCGATTGAGCGACTAGATCGCAAACGTACGGTGACAGTAACTGCTGAGGTTGAATCTGAAAAAATTCAAAGCGACGACGTTGTTGGCGATGTACGTAAAAACTTGGTACCGCAGTTACTTGAAAAATACCCCAGTATAGAATTTAGGTTAAGTGGTGGAACCCAAGAGCAGAGCGAATATTATGGAAAGTTGGCCGTCGGCTTTTTAGCCTCGTTGTTTATGATCTATGGATTATTGGCGGTGCCACTGCGTTCTTACATACAACCTATCGTTATTATGTCAGTGATACCCTTTGGGTTTATTGGCGCGGTGATTGGTCATGTGATATTCGATATGGCGGTTAATATACTGTCATTGTTTGGCATCATTGCTCTGGCCGGTGTTGTTGTAAACGATAGCTTGATACTGGTTGAATTTGCTAATCGGGGAAAGGCGGAGAATTTATCCGCGGAAGAAGCGATCTTGAGCGCGGGCAAAAAACGCTTTCGAGCGATATTACTGACCACACTAACTACTTTTGTTGGCTTATTCCCGTTGCTGTTTGAAACGAGTGTTCAGGCGCAATTTGTTATTCCGATGGCGTTATCACTAAGCTTTGGGATTCTATTTGCCTCTACAATAACGTTAGTTTTGATTCCGTGCTTATATCTAGTGGTGGAAACCAATCATCGATTTATTAGTGCTTTACTTCTGTTATTACTGTTAATTGCTGCAAGTTTCTTGATGGCTTTCGTTGGTCTCTTTAGCCTAGGTGTGGGAACAACTATATCAGTACTGCTATTAGTGATTATGATCGGTTTGGCTGTGCGCAAAGCATTGGGGCACTTCCCGGAGACTCAAGCGCCAGTCTAATAGGATTACTGGTATTTGGACTTTCGGAAAATTCTGAATTAGCTAAAGGTTGGTTGTACAATGCCCATCTCAACGTTAACAACTTTTGGAGTCCTTACTAGTGCTTCGTTACATTGAATCTTCCAAGTTACCCACTCGATGGGGAACCTTCGATATTCACGGCTTTGAAGACCCCTTCAAAGGTAAGGAACATATTGCAATTACCATGGGTGATTGCGGTACTGAGGAACCATTGCTTACTCGAATTCACTCTGAGTGCCTGACCGGAGACGCTTTGGGTAGTTTGCGCTGCGACTGCGGTGAGCAGTTACATGAAGCTATGAAGCGAATCTCAGAGCGTGGTAGAGGTGCTATCCTATATCTTCGTCAAGAGGGTCGTGGTATTGGGCTAGTTAACAAAATTCGCGCTTATAATCTTCAGGATCAAGGAGCGGATACGGTCGAAGCCAATGAAAAACTGGGTTTTGGCGCTGATATGCGTGATTACAATATTTGTGCGCCTATGCTTGCGCATTTGGGTGCCACAGAAGTTCAGTTAATGACTAATAACCCGCGAAAAATAAAGGCTCTTGAAGACTTAGGTATCGTCGTGGTCGAACGCAAGTCTCTGCAGGCTGATAGTAATCCCCATAACATCCAGTATCTTTCAACCAAAGCCGGTAAGCTCGGACATATGCTAAGGGCTGATGACGAGTGAATCAAGGGCTATCTAAACGTATCATTCCCTGTCTTGATGTCGACAAAGGCCGCGTTGTTAAAGGTGTGCAGTTTGTTGATATACGGGATGCAGGTGACCCTGTAGAGGTTGCAAGACGTTACAACGAGCAGGGCGCAGACGAAATTACATTTCTTGATATAACCGCTAGCCATGAAGGTCGAGATACTACCTTAGAAACGGTTGAGCGGATGGCCGGTGAAGTTTTTATTCCCCTCACCGTGGGTGGCGGAGTTCGTGAAATTATGGATATTCGTAACTTACTCAATGCGGGTGCTGATAAGGTCGCTATAAATTCTGCGGCAATATTTAATCCTGATTTTGTTGGTGAGGCTGCTCAGCGATTTGGTAGGCAGTGTATTGTGGTCGCCATTGATGCTAAGCAGGTTGAGTGGGGAGAACATCCGCGTTGGGAAATATTTACTCATGGTGGTCGCAAGCCCACAGGTATAGACGCCATCGATTGGGCAAAACAAATGGCTAATCTTGGGGCGGGTGAAATTTTACTGACTAGTATGGATAGAGATGGCACTAAAAATGGCTTTGATCTTGATCTCACTTCCCGTGTCAGTGACTCAATATCCGTGCCTGTTATAGCGTCTGGTGGAGTTGGAAATTTGCAGCATCTCGCCGATGGCGTAACACTTGGTAAAGCCGATGCGGTATTGGCAGCGAGTATTTTTCATTTCAGCGAGTACAGTGTTCTCGAGGCCAAGCAATTTATGGCGGAACAGGGTATTAATGTTCGCTTGTAATGTTCCCGAGATCGACAAAGGCATTAAAGCCTGACGCGGTAACATTCGTAGCCAGAGAGATCTGCCCCGCTTGGGCGCAATAAATGCAAGTAGCCGACGTCTTATGCTGGCTGATGAAACAAAAAATATCCCTGTAGCATATTCCACATTCGCTAGATAATCTAAATCGATCCAATCTTTTTTTCCATTCTGATTTAAGGCTAGGCGACGACGCTACACTCTTTGTCGCCAGCTGATGAAGCAAGGTTACTTATGACTATGGGACTATAAGCTTTCAAACCTTAACAGTTGCCTAATAAGAGTTATACTATATCCCATAGATATGTCTTGGAAATTTCACTGAGGCTATCGTGTAATAAGAAATTGCTACAATATCGTTAATATTGGCTAAAATAAATGTAAATGGAAGTAAATAAAAGGGAGAAATATTATGAATAGTTTAAAAAAGACTCAGCAGCTTGCGGTTGCGGTCTCAATTATTGTCGCATCAATGGGGCAGGTTGCACTGGCACAGGACGCGTCTGAGTTAAATATTGACGAAGTAGTAACAGTGGGTAGTCGCAGTAATGAGCCACGGTCTGTTACGGACTCGCCCGTTCCCGTAGATGTTTTTTCCGAAGCTGAGTTAGCCGCATTTGGCAATCAGGCAGATCTAACGGATACACTCAAGGCATTGGTGCCGTCTTACACGGCAACGCCAGCAACCGGCGACGGTAGTGCGTTTATTCGTCCTACATCGCTACGCGGTATGGCGCCTGACCAGACGTTAATTTTGGTTAATGGCAAGCGTCGTCATCGTTCTGCTTTAGTGCAGTTCTTTGCGCCAGCAGCAGGCAACGGTGCTCACGGTGTCGATATTGGTATGATCCCTAGTATCGCTTTAAGCAATATTCAAGTATTGCGTGATGGAGCAGCTGCCCAGTATGGTTCTGATGCCATTGCGGGTGTTATGGACTTTAAATTAAAGGATGCGTCTGAAGGCGGTCAGGTTCAAGTTCAGTATGGTGAGTTTTTTGAAGGCGAGCAATCGACGAAAGTCGCCGCTAATGGCGGGTTTGCGCTAGGCGCAGATGGCTTTCTAAATCTGAGTTTTGAATCAATTGATAATGATGCCTTATCACGCGGCATTCAGCGTCCTGTGGGTCAAGGCCTCATAGACGCTGGTGTTCCCAATGTTGGTGCTGATTCACCGTTCGGTGACGCACCCTTTGTCCAGTCTTGGGGTCGTCCTGAGACGAGTGGTGAGCGTTTCTTCTTTAACGCAGGTACCACTGACGCTAGTAATGGCACCAGTCTGTATACGCACGGTGGCTACGCAGAAACTGACGGCCGTTATCGGTTCTTCTATCGTGCTGGTTACGATACTGATTGCACAACCGGTCACAGCACTATTGCAGCGCTTTGTGGTGATGAGAATTGGGTAGCAGACACATTACGTCAGGGTTACACGCCTTTCTTAGACGGTGCGCAAAAGGACACGACGTTAGTGGCTGGTATTAAAGGTGAGATGAGTAATGGTACTTCCTATGATGTAAGTGTTGGAACAGGCTCTAACGAATTGCGTTACGTCCTTAACAATACGACTGCATCTAATTTAGGTGTTGCTACCGATGGAAGCTTCCAGCGTGATTTTGATATGGGTGGCTATGATCAAGATGAAACTAATATTAATGCTGACTTCGGTAAAACACTGAGTTCTAACGTGTTTTTAGCCTTTGGTGCTGAATGGCGTGAAGAGACCTTTACTACTGTGCCGGGCGAGCAAGCGGCTATTGATGGGAATACCAGTGGTATGAGCAGCGTGAAACCTGCTGATGCAGGTGAGTTTTCTCGAGATAATGTTGCGCTTTATGTAGATATGGAGCATGACATTAGCGATGAGTTAATGCTGCAGTATGCTTTACGTTATGAGGACTTCTCAGACTTCGGTAGCACCGTTAACGGTAAAGTGGCTGGACGTTACACCATGAGTGATGCTGTCACACTGCGTGGTTCTGTATCTACAGGCTTTCATGCCCCTACACCAGGTCAAGCCAATGTAAGTACGACCATTACAACCTTTGATGGCACTACAGGTCTGCAGGTTGAAGAGGGTCTTGTGCGACCCACTAGTGCTGGAGCACTAGCGGTAGGTGGAGCACCATTGAAAGAGGAAGAGTCGGTTAATATGAGCCTTGGATTTACCGCTGATATTGCTGATAACACTACCCTGACTTTCGATATGTATAAGGTTGCAGTAGATGATCGAATTTACCGTACTGGCGATATTGATAACGGTAGTGGTGGTTCTATTTCGTTCTATACTAACGCAATGGATGTGGAGCACCAGGGATTCGATCTAGTACTTGCCACGTCGTTTGAACTAATGTCTGGCATGGACACTATGGCGAGCATCGCTTTTAACCATAATACGATTGATGTTGCAGGTCAGAAGACAATCAATGGCGTTAAACCAGTCAGTGATTCTCTCATTGAAGATATTGAAAATAACTACCCTGAAAATCGGTTAGTGTTTAATACTTTTACTAATATTAATGAGCAATGGAGTCTAATGGCGCGTCTGAATTTCTATGGTGAGCACTACGATGAGCGTGGAACGATTGGTGCAGCAACTAATCCATCAGCGCTAATCGATAGCATCATTTATCTTGATGTTGAATTAGGTTATGACATGACTGAGAATCTACGCTTGACGGCCGGTGGTTCAAACATCTTTGATAAGTATGTTGATGAGATTGGTGCACCCAATGCTAACCGTATGAGTGTTGGTTTGCAGTATCCTCGACGTACCGCAGCTAACTATGAAGGTGGTTCTTGGTATGTAAGAGCTCAATATGACTTCTAGTTAGAGTCTTGATGAGTAAAAAGGGTCTCTGCGGAGGCCCTTTTTTTTGACTAAATTTTTTCCAAAAAAAACCGCGCTAATTAAGCGCGGTTTAGATGATCTTTTCCCTTACATAGGGTTAATACGTAACCAAGGTTTCATTAAAAACCCAAGAGGATTTGATAACTTGATGGGTGAAGCTAACGCGGATAAGCAGATACATTCACCGTTCTGAGCGCCCATTGGCTGATGTTCATCGCCTGGTTCGCGTAATAAAAAGTCTCCCTCAGAGTAGACTGCTTTTTCATCAGAGAAACTGCCTTTCAACACAACCGTGAACTCTTTTCCGTTATGGCCATGTCGAGGGGTCTTTCCGCCTGCGCAGATTTTATGCAGAGCGACTTCGTAATCTTTCTGCCCTGTTTTAACGCGGGCTACATCCACAGATGCTGACATATGACGCCAACTAAACTCCTCAGCAGTATTTTCGATGAGTTTGTTTACAGCGAGAGGGAAGTATTCGTCGGTAGACTTACTTGACCTGACATCTTCAAGTTTATTTGTCGGCTGTAAATCTTCAGGCTGAGCATCAATCTTTGCCATCACATTTTCGAACAATTGGTCACCCACAGCATAAGGTTCGGTTTCACTCATTAATTGAGAACCAACTTGGTCTAACCGCAGGAGCTCACTGCGACATTTATTACAAAAATGTAAATGCGCTGACACACAAATTGACGCTGCGGTATCTAGAGTACCCGCTGAGAACTCAACTAACATAGCGGCGTCTGGGTGATGATTAACTGTTTTCATAAAAATTCTTCTCTAAACTCTGGCGCAACCAGAATTTGCATTTTCTGGAGTGCTAGGCGCACTCTGGATTTTACGGTCCCCAATGGCAGCCCTAATTCCTTGGACGCCTCGGCGTGTGATTTACCTTCTAGATAAACTTTGCGAAGGATCTCATCTTGTTCTTTTGGAAGTTTCTCTAGTGACGCTTGTACCTTATCTTCACTACGTTTTTGACGTAACAAAGACACAGGCGTTTCTTCATCAGGCTCATGCCAAAAATCTTCATTCTCCAGAGGCAAATGCTGGGTATTACTTTTACGCCGTAACATGTCAATTCGACAGTTACGAGCTACGGTATAAATCCAAGTCGTTGCAGAAGCTTTCTCAGGCTTATAGCCTGCCGCTTTATTCCAAACTTTGATCATGACTTCTTGAACCAAGTCTTCGCTTAGTCCTGGAAACCAGCCTTCATGTCGACTAGCATGCGCGAAGCTTTTCAATAGAGGCGCGAAATGAGCGAAAAGTTGGGCAAACGCTTTACGATCTTTACTTTCACCCACGGCCACCAAAAGCAGCGACCATTTATCCGAGCGCTTCTCAGTGCTCAGGACAACGGGACGGTTTGCTGTTTGATCATCGTCTACAATTTTAATTTTAGTGCCCAACATATTGAAAAGTCCTTCTCTTATAGTCTGTCTTTACGACCCAATATAATAATTGGATCAGCCAAATTTAGGAGGCGGTACCCGTAGAGTTTGTATTACACTATACGCTGAATGATTAATTAGAAAAGACCAATCCTCTAGAACTTCTCTAACATCATTACTCCCCCTTTTTTTAATTCTCATAAAGAGAACTGTCACATGGATGAATTAGCTATCCTCACCACTGGTGGGACAATCGATAAGGTCTACTTTGATGCAGAGAGTGAATTCCAGATAGGACATCCAGTTATCGAAGATCTGCTTCAACGTATGAACGTTGGTTTTACAGTGTTTATGCGTCAAGTGATGCGAGTAGATAGTTTGGACATGACAGATGAGCACCGTAAAGTTATCCAGCAGGCGGTTCTAGACGTCAATGCAGAACATATTTTAATAACGCATGGTACAGATGGCATGGTTGAAACGGCGAGCTGGTTGACCAACATTAAAGACAAAAAAATTATTCTTACAGGTGCTCTGCAGCCCGCTGCATTTGCTGAGAATGATGCTGTGTTTAACATTGGTTGTGCTATTGGCGCCATACAGAGTATTTCTGATGGCGTTTATATCGCGATGAACGGCCAGATATTCAAAGGCGATGCAGTCGTCAAAAATCGTAGTAAAAATAGGTTTCAAGCGCTAATTTAGACATTATTTATGAATGCCGATGAATCGCTCAATGGCGGTCTTGCGAATTTCAAGTTTAAAGATTTTTCCTGAGCCTGTGCGTGGTAAGAGAGTGCCAGTAAAGTCTAAATAGCGTGGTATTTTGAATGCCGATAAGTGACCTTTGAGAAAACTACGCAATTCATCTTCGCTAATAGGACTAATGCAGCATATCGTTGCGCCGACTTCCTCGCCAAGACGTTCATCAGGTACGGCAAATACGCAGGCCTCGCGAACAGATGGATGCTCAAGCAGTGCCGCTTCAACTTCGCCACAGCCAATATTTTCACCACCACGAATGACCATGTCCTTAATTCGATCAACAATAAAAAGATAGCCCTCATTATCCAGATACCCAATATCGCCAGTTTTAAACCAATCACTAGTGTGCGACTCATCAGTTGCTGTTTGGTTGTTCCAATAGCCACGGAACATAGAGGTACCTTGTATTTGAACTTCGCCACGTTCACCAGATTGTAATGAACAACCATCTTTACCCGCTATTCTTATATCTAACACCGCGGCGGGGAAGCCAGAACTGCTGGGTTTATCTAAATAGAGCTCACCAGCGATAGCGGTGCCAATAGCATTAGTCTCAGTCATACCCCATCCAGTGTTAGGGATCGCATTACTAAAGGCATTATCAATACTTTTGACTTGTTCAGGCGCACGAGCTGCGCCACCACCACCAACAGACCTAAGACTAGAGAGATCATGTCCATTTTGCTTTGCATAAAAAACAAGATCTCCTGTCATTGTTGAGGGTGCGATAAAAGAGCTTATTTGCTCTTTTTCGATCAAACCCGCTGCGGCAACAGGGTCCCACTTACGAATAAGAACTAACTTTGTTTGAGATCTAAAAGCAGAGAGGAAAACTGCATGACAACCGGTAGTATGAAATAAAGGTACTGCTGCTAGCCCTGCAGGTTGTTGGGCAGGTGGTTTTAGTGGGCCATCAATAAGCATCATCCATATTTGTAGTGACATCTCCCAGCTCAACAACGCACTGATGACCGCTAAATTACTTGACACTACACCTTTAGGTCGGCCAGTTGATCCTGAGGTATATAAAATCAATACATCATCTAGAGACTCAATAGCGACTGCAGGCATCTCTGCATCGCGATGACGCTCTGCTAGTTCCGCCCACCCAGAATGCGGACTTTTGGCATCTCCGCGAACCAACAGGATGTGGCAACACAAACTAACATCAGCAACTAAATTAGTGCGTTCTTGATCAGCAATTAGCAGTTTGCAGCCACAATTGGTAACCCCATAAATAAGCTCTTCTGTCTGACATAAAGAATTCAGCGCTACTGCTATGGCTCCTACTGATGTAATGGCTTGAAACGCAATAATCCATTCAGGAAAATTACGCATACAGATGGCAACACGATCACCTTTTTCGATGCCATAGTCTTTCACTAGACCGCTGCCAATGGCACTGGCTAACGCCCATGTTTCATTAAACGAGTAGCGCTCCTCTTCAAAAACCAAAAAGGTTTCATTACTTAGAGTTTGGCTGAATAGCTCGCGAAGACTTTTGGGTGCATTCTTATAGATTCGACGAGTTTTACCATAGACCTCAGTATTCCCCATTTCTAGGGGCATGCCCGGTGCTGACAGAGTTTTTAAAGCTTGTTGACGATCCATTTTAATGTCTCCTTTAATGCGTCACACGTTTAATCGAACTGTTTGTCTGAACTTGCGTTACGAAGGTAATAAAACATCCCAAATAAAGAAACAGCTCCGGCAACTTGAAATACCAGTACCCAAGAGCCGGTCATTTCAAGAATCATCCCCGCTGCATAGACGCCAATAATTCCGGGGACGGCTGCGGCTGTATTGGTGATGCCCATCAACGTACCCGCATACTTAGGGGCTATATCCATATGGTTAACCACGAATCCACCGATAGCCGCAGAACCAAGAATATTACCTATCGTCATTATTCCAATAGCCATCCAAATATTATTGGAGTAGCCGACTACCATCATCGCTCCGGCCATACCGCCGAGACTAATAGATTGCATAATTTTACGAACCTTCACTACCTGCATGCCGCTTTTGATCATACGGTCAGCAATACCACCGGAAATGTTGTAAAAGAAAAATGAGGTCACAAAGGGAATCATGGTAAACATTCCTACTGAGGCGTAGTCCACGCCAAGGCCTTTATTAATAAAGGTTGGTAGCCACGTGAGAAGTAGGAAAAGAGACCAGTTGTTACAGAAATGGGCCACCATAATGGCACGGACTGCGGGGGACTTTAACAGCGATAGAATCGGAGGGGCAGTTTCAGTTTTACTGGGTTCTCCCTCTGATTGAATATGGGCTAATTCTTTTGCGGTGATATTGAGATGGTCTGAGGGCTGTGAGGATGCTAATTTTTGCCACGCAAAAAACCACACTACGCCAATTAACCCAAAGGAATAAAAGGCCCATTCCCAGCCATAGCTCTGTACTATTAAAGGAGTTGCTAAGAGTGCGAAGACAGTACCCAATGGGATGCCACTATTAATCGCTCCCATGGCGCGAGCACGTTCTGAGCTTGGCACCCAGCGAGCAAGAAGAGCATATATAGAAGGGAACGTGACCGCTTCACCCATACCCATTAATATGCGATTGAGGATCAAAATACCCAAACCAAAGGATGCTGCGAGGGGCGTTAAGATGGTGAACAGAGACCAGAGCAATACACCGGTTCCCAAAACCACCTTTGCGCCGTAGCGATCGGCAAGTGTCCCACCGACAATTTGTAATAAGAGATAACCGACAAAGAAAGATGATAAGACTGTGCCCTGCATCTGCGGGCCCCAACCAAACTCCTCAGCCATGGGAATAATAGCCACCGACATATTAATCCGATCTATGTAACAGATGAAGACTGCGAAGGCAGACAGCAGAATCATAAGGTGACGTTGCTGAATTTTAGCGAACATGAGAAGACCCTTGTGAGCAGATTATTTAGCGCTGAAGCGCTTTTTTATTATAAATTTCAAGCTCAGAGTTTACATTGTCTGTAACAGTATGTGGATAATTCCAGACAACGCATTAAGGTTTTCACCCTTAATTAATTGTACTAAGTCACACATCGCGTCAGACCGTCACAATTAATTCACAAAGATACTAAATTTTGGTTTTATGTTTTTTATTTTCCGTTAAAATCACCGACCTCTTAGTATTTCAGTGAAAACGTAATGGCACAGAGTATTCCACAAGCAAATCCAATCATCGGTATTGGCATCGACTTTGGCACCAGTAACAGTGCTGCTGCGATTTATGACGGCGAAGCTGTGGTTTTAGTAGAGCTTGGGCGTGACAACGCTATTATGCCATCGGCGAATTATCTCGATAAAGACCTTGTCACTGAGATTGGTCAGCAGGCGATAGACGACTACATCATGGGCAATCGAGGTAGAACAGTCGAATTGAGTGCTGAACTTTTAGGTGAGGAAAGGACCAGTGCGGGTGGTAATGACGGGCCGGCTAGTGAGGGAGATACAAGCAAGGTTTACGGTCAAGCCATTAACGATGTTGGTCTTCCGGGGCGTCTGTTTAGAGGCACCAAACGATTACTGGGTAATGCGGCGAGTGACCGCACATTGATTTTTAATCGCCCTTTTCGATTAGTGGCACTGGTGACCCCCATTTTGGTGGGGGTTCAAAAAGCCCTGCAATCTTCTTTACTCAGATGGCCTGGTGAGCAGGCCAACCATGCCTGTATTGGACACCCTGTCAATTTTGAAGGCAAAGAGGCGCGGCGTAATAATGTTGCCATGGAACGTTTGAGCGAGTCTTATGGGTATGCGGGTATTAGTCAGCAAAACTTTTGTCCCGAACCAACCGCCGCGGCAATCAGCTATCTACACAACAATCCTGGTAGCAGCGACCAACGTATTCTCACTGTTGATTTCGGTGGGGGTACTTTAGATTTTAGTATTCTCCGCCGTAATAATGTTAATTTTACTGTTGAAGCAACTCATGGTATTGCATTGGGCGGAGACAGGATTGATCAAACTATTTTCAGACAACTCGTATTTCCTTTGCTGGGCAAGGGTGAACGCTGGAGCAGGGTGACAGACGGGTTAGCCGTTGATACGCTATTTCCTTTCGGAGATTTTGAAGATTTACTGATTAACTGGCCTGTTAGTTATACGCTCAATCAGAACAAATATACGACGCCGGTAATGCAACGAATGGCAGAGAATGACGTTGCGGCAATAAAATTTAGGCGGCTGTATGACCTCATTAAACAAAATTATAGCTATCAGGTATTCGAAGCAATAAAGACATTTAAAGCGGAACTCTCCGAGCAACAATCAGCAGTTTTAGATATTCCTGAATTGGATATTGAGGTTGAGCTTGAACGTTGGGAGTTTGAATTGATGATTTCTGATTTATTATTCGAGTTAGAGCAGGCGATAACGCTTATCTTGAACAAAGCAGGGCTCTGTTCAGACGATATTGATTTGGTGTTACGCACGGGCGGTTCCTCATTGATCCCAGCGGTCAGAGATATCCTTGATAATCAGTTTGCAGGTAAGGTGGTGAAGCATGATCCCTTCACTAGCGTGGCTGCCGGATTAGCCATTGCGGACTTCTATGGCTATGGCGAAAAATAGCCAACACTTAGGTTACGCCTAATTTATTTACCGAAACGTCTATTGCGCTGTTGCCATACTCGAATAGCGCGCCAAAAATCGATTTTACGAAAGGCAGGCCAAAATACTTGGGTGAAATAAAGCTCTGAGTAGGCGCTTTGCCAAAGTAAAAAGCCGGATAACCGCTCTTCACCAGAGGTACGGATAATGAGGTCAGGATCGGGCATTCCCTCGGTATAGAGATGATTAGACAGCATATCTTCGTCAATCGAGTCGATCTCTATTTCACCGGTTTTAATCTGCTCACCAATCTTCTTTACCGCATCAACTATCTCGGCCCTGCCGCCATAGCCAATTGCAACATTAAGTTGAAAGCTATTATGATCTTGAGTCATACCCTCTACTTTGATTATCTCGTCTTGCATCTCTTGAGAGAAACCATCGCGTCTGCCAATGACTTTAATTTTAACATTTTCATCCTCAATCAAAGGATCTGTTTGAAGTGTTCTGAATTTATTCAGAATAATACTCATTAACTCTTCCACTTCTTCACTACTTCGTTTGAAATTTTCAGTTGAAAATCCATACAGCGTGACGATTTCTACATCGAGCTCTAAGCACCATCGTAAAAAGTCTTCTAGTTTGTCTGAGCCTGCCATATGGCCTGCTTTTCTAGTTGCTAGGCCAGCCGCTAGGGCAAACCGACGGTTGCCGTCAACAATCAGGCCAATATGCTTAGGGACTATGGTACTGGCCAATTGACGGCGCAAGAATTTTTCGTAAATACTGTATAGAAAGGGAGGTACACGCATCAATTTTTAATTCCAAAGAACTTTTGTCATACCGGTAGGCTTTATAAAATTTTTAGCCCGACGTTGACATATTTGAAGGATAAACGTGGCCATAGAGCAAAGCAAGTTAAAGCTGAGCTCCAGGTCCGCGTTTAAATAGAGAAGTATTTCAGATATAGGTTAATCATTACCCTTAATAGCAAAATATAATCCAATAGCAGCTAGAAATAGCTGTTCGCTGGTGAACAGTTTAGTAGTTATAAACCAATCAGCATGAGCCATTGAAAATGCTCCAATCATAATCACCACGACAGCTCCTCCTGATAGTCGAGTAATCAGATGGCCAAGAGATGAGCCGAGTAAACCGCCTATTATGATACCAATACCAGCAGAGACTTCACCTATGGCGACCATGCTGCTGACTAGTTCTGGCGCAGGGATACCGAGACTTCCAAACCATCCGACCATTTTTTCCGGAGGAAGCGGAAACTTACCATAACCATGGATAAAGAAGGCAATACCTAAACTCAGCCTAAGTAACCAGGGAGCTAATGCAGAAAAGGGTTTAGCCAACGAATCTAGTGTGGTGTTAATTTTCATAATAAAAACTCTCTATCAAGTTATGTGAATTCAAATTTTAGCCACAGGCCGAAAAAACCGGCGACATCTCCGGCTTAGTGTAAATCATTTCCCTTATAATTAAGGTTATATTAAAAGAGTTGTGAGTAAGATCACAAAAACTATAAATCTAGCAGAGTTTGAGTAATGGCTTTGTCAAGATATAGCAAAGACATTACTCCATGATGAGACCAAGCGAGGCCCGCATAATAAAAACGTGGCTAGATTACCAAGGGTAGGCTCTAAGAAAGTGGGGACACCTTATCTAGCAGCGCGGAACTAGGAATTAAAAGAAGAGAGCTTCTTTTTAAAAATCGAAACACATTGACCAACTAAAGTCGGTATAATTGTTTCCTGCGTAACTACACACACACTATTTTCGAGCGGATCATCTTGAAAACAAAATTTCTTGGAAATACCCTATCGGGCCCATTCACGATTCCTTCAGGGATTGTCACTACTGCTACATCGATTATTCAGGCTATGTTCGATCATATGCCGCAAATTGGCGTGATAACTACAAAAAGTGTTGGTCCTACTCCTCGTACGGGAAACCGCGAGCCGGTGTATAGCCAATATGCGCCGGGTTGTTTCGTCAATGCTGTTGGTTTGACTAACCCTGGCGCAGAAGCCTCAGCGCAGGCAATGAAGCAGTTGCGTATTCCTGAGGACCGTTTTTTACTGGTATCCATATTTGGCGGGAGTATTGAAGAGTTTGTTGAGGTGGCAAAAATAATGGCACCCGTTGCCAGCGGTCTTGAGCTAAATCTTTCCTGCCCACATGCCAAAGGTTATGGTATGGCTATGGGTCAAGACCCAGAGATGGTTCGTGAAGTTACCGCTGCGGTTAAGGCTGTTGTGGATATTCCAGTGATTCCAAAGTTAACACCTAACACGTCTAACATTGGCGAGATCGCCCTTGCTGCAGTCGCCGGTGGAGCCGATGGTATTTGTGCTATTAACACCGTGGGTCCTGGATATACGTCTGCTCACGGGCAGCCGGTGCTCTCTAATGGGGCTGGCGGGATGTCGGGTAAAGGGGTGTTACCGATTGCTTTGAAATGCGTTCGTGAGATTGCCGCCGTGACAGACGTACCTATTGTGGGTTGTGGTGGTGTTAGCAGCGCTGCTGATGTTCGTGAATTTTTTGATGCAGGCTCTACTATTGTTGGCGTTGGATCCGCGCTAACCGGCATGACAACCGATGACATTGGCAGTTATTTTAGTCAGCTCGAATCTGATATATGTTTTGATAGTAATAAAGCTGAGGGACATATCCGTTATGATATAGACATGGACTTTAAGCCGGTTGTCCTAGTTGAGAATAAGCGTGTCTGCGACGATATTTGTGTGCTTACCTTCGATAGAAAGATTAATGTCCAAGCCGGTGAGTTTGTGTTCCTTTGGGTACCGGGTGTAGGAGAAAAGCCTTTTTCTGCTCTTTCAGATGACCCTTTCCAATTAGCGGTCATTGACGTGGGTATTTTCACCCATGAGTTAATGGATCTGGCGGTTGGGTCAGAAGTTTATGTTCGGGGGCCACACGGCATTCCAGTGTCGCCGCATGAAGGAGCTAAAATCATGGCAGTGGCCGGTGGTACCGGACTAGCAGCGGTTTATCAACTTGCTCGAGATTTTGGGAATGCCGAGGTTTTTACGGGAGCGCGGACTGCTGAGCGGCTTTACTACCTTGAAGAATGTCAGCGAATTGCGGATGTACATGTGGCTACTGACGACGGCAGTCAGGGGTTCAAGGGATTTGTCACCGAGTTACTGCGAGCTAGGCTAGAGGAAATGAGTCGAGCTGAGTTGGATAATTTAGTGTTTTACAACTGTGGCCCCTCTCCTATGGTACATGCAGCAGCAGCGGTGCAGCGCGAGTTCTGCCGAGATGACCAAATATTTAGCGCAATCGACTATTTGACCAAATGTGGGGTGGGTATTTGTGGCGCCTGCGCGGCGCCAGATGGCCAAAGGATTTGTGTTGATGGCCCGTTTTTGCAAGGTTCGCCTGCTATACCTGCCGGTGTAATCAATTATTAAAATAATATGTGAATACACGTTTTTGCGTACTAACAGGTCAGAAACAAGCGATATGCTCATTTACCCAACCATCTAGGGGGAATGCGAAAAATTTTTAGGTTGGTCACTGCGAACAATTTGTTCCATAGGAACGCTAAAATAGTCCGCTAGGGATTTAAGTGTGTCAAATTTTAGTGATTTGGTTGTTCCGTTTAGGTATCTACTAATAGTGGCTTGAGGAATGCCTGTTTCTCGTCCTAACTGACTTTGATTAATTCGTCTGTCGTACATTAACTCGCGTAACATTTTTTGCGCTCCGTGCTTATAAACCTTAACTTTAAATCTAGACCAAAAATCATTTTTAACAACTTTAATTTTGCTGCTTTTGCACACTGCATCACAAATTTGACCATCTTTTTGTTACCAATGACTGTTAAGCCGATGTCTATTTAATGCTGGTAACGGTTTTCTAGATTTTATTTAAGTGATTTTTAGGTCAAAGAATGACTATTAGAATCTTTTGGAGGGCATCAGTAGGGCTTAGAGTTATTCTGGATGTTCTGTAGGTAATATCCAATTACTGATCGAGTGCTAGTTAAAACAGCCTGACAATTACTTGAAGTATCTCGTAAGTAATCATATTTTCGAACTTGGTAAACCAAATAATTAATAGCCTCAATGAAGGCCATAATTCATTGCCAACATCAATTAACAGTAAAAACTACCATTTTATGATTCTTGGGGGAATAGGCGACAAACTCTCTTAAGGGTACCTTGACGAATGCTGACTTTATTTTAGAAAATAGCCTAGGTCTCAATAAATGAGCGTACTCATAGCCTTGATCGATTAATAATTCTAAGATTTGTTTAGCTTCGGCAGCATTCTTTTTAACATGTAGCTCTAAGGCCAGTATCGGTTGATGTTTTTTAAGTGTTTCAGCTGCGCCTTTGAGAGCTTTAAGTTCATAGCCCTCAACATCCATCTTAATAAAATCAATTGATAAAACAGGATTTTCTATTAGATAATCGTCAAGGGCGACTAATGAAAATTCTATATTAGCATCGTCTTCTTCAGAAACCCTCGCACCTCCAATATTCAGGCTATCGACCTTGGCGGGTAAGGTAATTTCTTGGTCGCCAATTCCGATATTAACAGGCGTTATATTAGAGGCTAGCTTCGCGTTGAGCGCTAGCAACTGAAAGGTTGTCCTGTTGGGTTCAAAAGTAATTACCTGCTCGAATAGATCAGAAAAGTAAAGAGCATGGTTACCGATATTACCCCCGATATCTAGGCAGGTCTTACGAGAATCAGTGTTACTCAATAGGAATGCTTTTAATGCGGTGAGTTCTTTTTTCTCGAAAATCCCATCGATCATAATCTTCCGTGATATTGCATCATGCGCAAAGCAAACAACCTGAGGATGTTGATGGATACTTTGATTGGCGGCATTTTCAAGTCCGACCTTCAAAATCTGGCGCAATAAAATATTCATTGAATCAACTTTCTCCTCATGCACTCTATATCACAATATTCATGCCCAATTAATCAATAATACGAGGCTTTTCCATAGACATTATATGGCGATTTCTTTCGCTAACAAATTAAAGTAAACCGCCATGGCACTACGTAGTTAGACTAGAGGAAATAATACTACTTTGTTATCAGCGGTTTTAGTATCCATAGATACACTATGCCTTTGGACGGCCTCAGTATAAATTAATTCATGACCGTAAGTAGCAGTCATTCTAAAGTTTCGTCTGTAAATCTAATATTATCTGAGTGTCTAATAAGTCTGTAAATCACTAAAGCTCGACTTTATATTCAATATCGCATAGTCTGCGCGTTCCCCTCGTCCATATGGATTGACTTGGAAGTGCTGGAATGGTGCACCAGTGGCTACAACGAACCTATTTATTACAGTTTTGAACACTAAGAATACCTCCTTCAAAATCCCTTTTTTGGCTCGACTGCGTTACTATATGCGCCGGTTGAGTAGGCGTTGGATTAATCGTATTAGCAGCTTTTATATTTAGTAATGATGTCTGCTGAGGGATCAAAAACAGCATCTAATAGTGGATGATGAATGGGCCAGTGATATGGGTTATGCGGTAAAAGAGATTTTCTATTCCTTGCAGGGTGAGGGTGCTCATGCGGGCAGGCCGGCTATCTTTTGTCGATTCACTGGTTGTAACCTTTGGAGTGGAAAAGAGAAGCATCGTGCCGCGGCAGTATGCAGTTTTTGTGATACAGATTTTGTCGGCACTGACGGCGACGGTGGCGATAATTTCAGTCAGCCCATCGATTTGGCGAAGAGAGTAAAAGAATATTGGCCGAGCAGTATTATTGATGACGTACACCCTTATGTGGTTTGTACTGGGGGTGAGCCTCTATTACAACTCGATAAAGAACTTATCGATGCTTTTCATGCTGAGGGTATTGAAGTGGCGATTGAAACCAATGGCACATTACCTATTCCATCGGGTGTAGATTGGGTTTGTGTTAGCCCAAAGTCTGGTTCAACGGTTGTTGTTGAGGCGGGTAATGAAATTAAACTAGTTTACCCACAGGATGGACATCAACCCAGTGACTTTATGAATCTGAATTTTGACTACTTCTTTTTGCAGCCAATGTTTGAGGACACTGAAAACAATAATATTGCTGATACCATTAATTACTGTTTAGAGCATCCGCGGTGGAGTCTTAGTTTGCAAACACACAAATTATTGGGCTTGCAGTAGCGATAATTCAAAACGAGAAACTTTAGGTCCCCTGAGCTAGAGAGATACTTGATGGATAATAGCGGCACTACCAACGACAAAGCAGTAGTAAGAGAAGTACTTTAATTGGGCATTGCGAACCAATTTAATCATCCACTGACAGGCGAACAGACCAGTCACAAACGCAGCGATGAATCCGGCAATTAAAAGACCAATTTTATCACCATTAATATGTAGTCCCCCATCGATTAAATCTTTGGCGATTTTCCCCAGAATCAGCGGCACTACCATTAAAAATGAAAAGCTCGCGGCTTTGCTTCGGTCAACACCGAGCAGGACTGACGTCGAGATGGTCGCACCGGACCTTGATATTCCTGGTAAAATAGCGATAGCTTGCGCGATACCAATGATGATCGAATGACCAAAGGTAACATCTTTACTAGTATTTTTTGCACGATCTGCAATCATTAAAAGTATGCCGGTCACCCAAAGCATAACGCCTACTAAGACGATCTGTTTATCGAATAACAGTTCTAGCTCATCCGCAAAAATAACGCCGATGGCTGCTGCCGGAATCATACTCAGCAAGATTTTTATTGAGAATTTAAATTCTTCATTATTCTTGCGTTGCATCAGACCACCGGCAATGCGAGCTACTTCCGACCGATAAACGACTAGCGTTGCTAATGCAGTGGCAAAGTGCACCACAACAGTAAACATCATGCTCTCTTGAGGAATGCTAGTGTCGCCCAGTAAGGCTTTGCCAAGCTCCAGATGACCGCTACTGCTAACCGGTAAAAACTCTGTGAGCCCTTGGACAATCCCGAGAATAATCGCTTCAAAAAGTGTCAATCACTTACTCCAATAAGTTTGCATAGAAACTGCGTGTCCACATTTTAATAGGTGCATAACCAACTTGCCACGCTTCTCTTGTTTAATTTCTCAGTAGACTTAGTATAAGCTTGAACCTTAGACCAATTATCCTATTTTTGAGAAGCCTCACTGTGATCGCTAAACAACACTCTACCGCCACTTTACTTGCTAGTGCAGCAATCGCATTCTCTGCTGGCTTATATTGGGATCAGTGGCGGCCGATGCCGTCTAATAGTGATCAAGGGCTTATGCCTGAGGTAAATTTGTCGTCCAAACGGTTACTAGAGCAAAAACTGTCCTCTTTTACACTAACGCCAAAAAAGACTAATCATCCCGCTGATTTAGCATTAGGCGTTACTGGTATGGCCGCGGATGATCACCGCGCTAGTTTTAAGCAGCAGCTCTCTAATCATAACTATGCGGCAGCGATCGATACCTATCAAGTTAGTTTAGATACCGATGATACTGGCGATTTCGACCTAAAACCTTTGCTGATGAAACATATTGAGATGCTGATTAATTCATCATCTCAAGACCAATTTACCGAACTGACAGAGCTTTATTTATCCGTCTTTTATGATGATATTGAGGTGTTACTGTCACTGGCTAAATTCAACCGCTCCACCGGTTTTCTAGCGGAGGCCGCCGCAGTTCTTCATTTAGTCAAAAGCTATGCCTATACCAACCGCGACAAAATAACGGTAGAGGCTACTATTAATGACTTTATTAGCCAAGTGCACACAGATCTAGTTTCTGCCGATGATCTGTTTGGTTTGGCCAATATTTATCAACAAATGCATCGTCTGAACTTGTTGACACCCATGCATAGACTTAGACAAGCTCAGCTCTCTATTCAGACTGGCAGTATGGCTAGTGCTCGAGAAATTTTGGCTGACCTTATTCAAGAGCCCTCTGTAAGTGCGGAGGCTGAACAGATTATGTTAAATCACCAACAAGAACTTAGCCTGGGAAAAGGCAACAAGATGGCCATAAAGAATGGCTATAGTGATCAAGTAGCCTTAGTTAGCAGAGGCAATCAATATTTGACTAATCTTGAGATTGAGGAGAGTACCGTGGCGCTGTTAATTGATACGGGCGCGTCTATGACCACACTGTCGCAAGCAGCATTTCACGCGCTTTCCACCAAACACACGTTTAATCTTATGGGTCAGCGCATGTTTAGTACCGCCAATGGTATTGCCAAGGGTGATATCTATCGCGTTGAGCGTCTCAAATTGGGTAAATTTACGCTCAATGGTTCACAACTCGCGGTATTAAATTTTACTATGCCAGCAGGCGTGGACGGCCTTTTAGGCATGAACGTGTTAGCGCAGTTTCGGTTTCATATTGATCAAGAAAAGCAATTACTCTATCTTGCTGATCGGCCATAAGCTCTTGCACACCTACTCGTAGCGAAGAGCATCAATGGGATCAAGGTTGGCTGCTTTGGCGGCTGGTATGATACCAAAAATCAGACCAATACCTGCACTAAACCCAAAGGACAAAACGATAGCCCACATGGGTACACTTGCCGATGGCAACCCGGTCACATTACTGATCAAAGATCCCGCCCCGAAACCTAATATCAGGCCTATAAGACCACCGAGCAAGCAAAGGAAAACGGCTTCTATTAAGAATTGTAATAGGATATCAAAGCGTGTGGCGCCTAAGGCTTTTTGAATGCCGATCTCTCGGGTACGCTCGGTGACTGATACCAGCATAATATTCATAATGCCAATACCACCTACCAGCAGTGAGATCCCGACAATACCTCCAAGGACAAGCGTTGTACTGCCGATAATTTGATCAAATGTGTCTAGCATTTGATCAGCGGTGGCAATTTCAAAGTCATCATCAGCATCTTTATCAAGCTTATGATTGCGGCGTAATAAATTTTTAATATGTTGCTTTACTTGCACTAACTGGGAAGGGTCATCAACCTGAAGACTGATGGTGATATCCGGTTCTTCGGCACCACCTAATAATGCTCGGGTGGTACTAAATGGCAGCAAAATAAAGTCATCTTGGTCAAAGCCAAACAGTTTTCCGCGTTTCTCGGCAATACCAATAACCTTAAACCACTCACCAGAAACAGCCACATGTTGTCCAATAGGATCGCCTTTAATATCCAGTTTGGACATTATGGAGGACCCTAGAACCGCTACTCGCCGTCGGCTCTTATCATCGCTTAAATTAAAAAATCGGCCGCGTTCGGGATAAACAGTATTTAATTTTTGATAGGTCGACGCTGTTCCTACTATCATTGAGCTAGAGGATTGCCCTCGGTAAGTAATCATTGCATTGGAACCCCACATTCTCACAGTGGGCGTGACATCACTGACACCGGGCACTCTATACTTTATTTGAAGATAGTCGTCATAGGTTAGTTTTGCACGTACTCCCTGAAGTCGTTCCTTTCTGGGAGTATAAGATTCTACATTGATAACATTGGTGCCCATACCATCAAACTGCTGGCTTATGTTGGCACTAAAACCTTGAACCACAGAAACCACCGCAATGACGGAGGCAACGCCAATGATAATGCCTAGTGTGGTCAAAAAGCTTCGAAAACCATGGGCGAAAATAGACAGTGCGGCTGAACGTGTGCCTTCAACTAATTTAAATTTGAGATTAGACATGGGTAGCTATTCCCGAAATAAGTGGTTTAACAGGAACTTGATTAGCGTTATCAGACATCAAGCGTCCATCTTTTAATGTGATTACCCTGTGGCAACGCTCGGCAATTTCTTTCTCATGAGTCACCACTATTAACGTTTGCCCGTCGCTATGTAGCTTGTCAAATAGCGCCATAATTTCAATGGTTGTTGAAGAGTCTAGATTACCGGTAGGTTCATCGGCTAACAATATTGCCGGTTGAGTAACCAGTGCTCGAGCTATAGCAACACGCTGACGTTGACCTCCAGAGAGTTGATTGGGAACATGGGTCATACGATCCTGCAAACCGACCATAGCCAGTGCATCTTGAGCACGCTGTTTACGCTCTGCCAGCGCCATGCCTCGATAAACCAGCGGCTGCATGACATTTTGTAAAGCGGTAGCTCGAGGTAATAAATTGAAGTTTTGGAAAATAAAGCCAATTTCTAGGTTACGAATACCTGCAAGTGCATTTTCATCTAGCGTTGCTACATCTGTGCCCTTAAGTTTGTATTCCCCGGCAGTTGGGTAGTCAAGGCAACCAAGAAGGTTCATTAAGGTTGATTTACCGGATCCAGATGAGCCAACAATCGCGATATAGTCATTTAAATAAATATCCAAATCAATGCCATCTAGGGCATAAAATCCCTCACTACCCATCATGTAGTGCTTAGCAATTTTTCTGAGCTCAATAATAGTTTGCTTAGACATTATTCAGCCTTTTTCTCGATCTCTTTGACAGAGTCACCTTCTTTAAGTTTGCTAAGAGCCCTTGCTGGCCCTATGACCACTTTGTCATCCACCGCTAGACCAGAGGTAATTTCTTGTAATCGGTCATTGGATATTCCGAGTTCAACATTGCGTTTGACCACTTTTCCATCAACAAACACAAATACATGACTTGAAGCATTTAGATTGTCAGCAGCGGCTCTAATAGTAACCCCTTCAGAATCTTGCTCACTGTTTAGATCTGAAGATTCATCTGCTTCATCCTCGAACACTATCGCTTCTATGGGAACTGCTATTGTGTCTTGTTTGATTTTAGTGAAGATCTCAGCTCTGCAGCTCATGCCAGGCCGAATATCAATATCGGCAGTTGCTTCAAGGAGAATCTTTACCGTAAAACTGAGGCCTTGACGATAGCTAGAGCGTTTCGCAGAGGTCGCTATGCTTTGTACAGTGCCTTCAAGCGCTTGATCGGGATAGGCTACCGCAAACACATCTGAACTTTGATCAATCGCGATGTTGGCTATATCAGCCTCATCAACCAATACCTCGACCAAAATAGATGATGGATCAGCCACTGTAATAAGATTAGATCCGGCAATATTTGTAGTGCCGCTAATCGCCGTTTCGCCAAGCTTTATGTCCACCGAGGTAGCAATGCCATCAATAGGCGATCTGAATACGGTCTTTTCCAAGCGGTCCATGGCCTTATCTAGGGTAGCCTGCGCTTGAGTTAACGCTTCCTCACGAGAGCGCAGATCAATCCGTGCTAGGGCATACTGGTTCTCAATAAGTTCGAACGCATCTTGCCCAATCATCTTGCGCTCGAAGAGATTTTTATTGCGTTGCCACTTGGAGGTGATGTTCTTCAATTCTTGCTTTTGACGCTCAATAGCAATGGTTTGAATGCGCACATAAGCTTGCTGCTGTTCGACATCAGCGTTAAAGGTTCTTGGGTCTAAGCGCATTAAGACTTGATCTTTGATTACCCTGTCGCCTTCTTCTACCAGCATCTCGCTGACCTGACCAATCACTTCTGAGCGTAGTTCTATTTGCTCTTTATAGATGAGCGTACCCGAGGCTAAAATCGAGCTTTTAATTTCTTCAATTTTTGCAGACTCGATATTCACCGAAACATCGGCTGAACTGCCGGTTTGCTTAAAATAAGCGATAGCCACCAAAGCGATAAGTGCTCCGATAATAATCAGTTTCTTTTTCATAGAGCTATTACGTCCCCTAGAGAGAGTTTATATTATGGTGTTAAGACGCCTTTAGTTGGGCTTTAGATTCAGCCCAACTAATAAACTATTATCTACCCTGCAAAACTAATATATAGCATCCAGCAAGTGTAGATTGCCAGGGTAGGAGAAACGGCAATAATAAACGCTTTCTTAGGCGTTAATCCTAACCAAGAGGATAGTCCAATAGTCCCCAAGGCGATACTCCAAAGACTGAATAGACTAATGCCATTTAACAACCCAAACCAAGGACTGGACCGGTCCGCTAAAAACCCGAGGCTTGTCGGTGATAAATCTTCAAGAGAAACCATGCCTGCACTGGAAAACATAATGACCAGAGTAGCCAGAAGCCAGGACACTACTACAGGCATGCTGGTCCACCAGCTAAAGCCAAACCAGGCGCTGAACGTTAGTTCATTGGGGCTTGAGACTTTAGTGATCAAATTGAAATATACCGCCGTGACGAGATTGGCAACAATAATACCCATTGCACCGCCCAGAGTGGTAGTCCAAGTCATAGACGTCTTGGTCATAAACGCCTGAGCGGCCTGGAGCTCTTCTGCAGACATTTCCTGTTGCGTCGCCATTTGTTCGAATATCTGATTAATCATCCATTCAAAATCTACCGCCGAAAAGTAGTAGAGAAATAGAGCAATAGTAGAGGCTGTGACAAGTCCAAACGGAGCCCATGACCAACCTTTCTTGTCTTTAATCGTGTCGAAGGTATCAAGCGGTGAGGTTAAAATGTCTAGGCAGGCAGTAAGGGGGTTAGATGACATGTTTGATACTCCGTTAAGTAGGTTAAACTCCGTTTATATGTGCGTCTCATTGGCGTCTAAGCTAAGTGTTTAAGCGCTACATGTCAAAGAAATTTGCCACTGTGTGGCTAGCAGTCAATGTTAGTGATCGAGTATTAGACCGCATATAGATCAACCAAACTATTTATCACTGGCAACATAGAGATGACCAGTAACAACCCCATAATAATGTTGAAGATGCGATTGTGAAGAGCATTATCTAGGTAGCGTTTTAGTCCTGCGCCAAACACCAACCAAATCATCACCGAGGGGCCTGCAGTAATTAAGAAAGCGAATGCGATAAACAGTACTTGCGCGAGCGTATCACCCACAATGGTAGTGTAAGCAGAGATTGCACCGGTAGCCATGACCCATGCTTTGGGATTTACCCATTGGAACAAAACTGCTTGATCAAACCTAAGTGGCATAGCGGACGAGGCCGCTTCCTCAAATGGACTTGATGACGCTATTAGCCAAGCTAGATACAACAAATAGGCCACACCAAGGACTTTTATAATGTCATGCAGTATTGGAAAGTTTTCAAAAATCGTACCCAGTCCAAGACCCAAACCGATGACCATAACCGGAAAGCCTAAACAAATACCTAAAACATGGGGAATACTGCGCTTAACACCAAAGTTAACCCCAGAAGCCATTATCATAATATTATTTGGACCGGGGGTGATGCTGGCCGTCGCTGTGAACAACAGTATCGCAAGATAAAACTCCATCGCTGTGTTGTTCCTTTTTGGGAAGATTCAGACATCTACCGCCGAATATTTTATCATCCCAAACCCGGATTCAACATTTTTTGCCTGACCTTTTTTCAGTTTTTACTCATAGTCAGAGCCAAAGAGAGTAAATATTTCAAATTTAGAGGTAACAAAGAAGGCTATACCTATGTCCCACCCAAAATCTCGGCAGACCAGCTAAAAACACTCCGACATTACAAAAGTCGACCAAGTAACTTATTGTTGCGACTAAATAGGCTCCGTGCCAAGCATACCTGTTGCATGAATCTTCTAGCCAAACTATGCTCGTTAACTAACAAAAATTTACTTAAATAACTTTTACTTTTTGGGGGTACAGATGGCTGGCTCAAATCCAGATAGCTCGGCAACAACAGTGTCAGAGGGCCAACAGCAAGAAACGCAAACGTTTGCGTTTATCGCAATGACTTGTCTGTTCTTCTTCTGGGGTTTTATTACCGTTCTTAATGATATTTTAATTCCATTTTTAAAAGAGTCATTCGACCTCAATTACACCCAGGCTATGTTAGTGCAGTTTTGTTTCTTTGGTGCTTATTTCATTGTGTCACCATTTGCTGGAAGATTAATCGACAAGGTTGGCTTTCAGATGGGCATTGTTATTGGACTGCTAACCACTGCGGTGGGTTGTATTCTTTTTTATCCCTCCGCAGATCTTCATATTTATGGGTTATTTCTATTCGCATTCTTTGTTCTTGCCAGTGGTATTACTATTTTACAGGTAGCAGCAAACCCCTATGTGGCGGCCTTAGGGCCGGAGAAAACGGCCGCTAGTCGACTCAACTTGGCACAAGCGGCTAACTCACTAGGTACCACAGTGGGCCCTTTTGTGGGCACTATGCTAATTTTGGGAGTGGTGGCTGCAGATGCTTCTGCGGTCCAGATGCCCTATTTGATGATTGCGGCTGTGCTGGTCGCTGCTGCGTTGTTGTTTAGAAATATTAGTCTGCCAAAGCTTGCCCATCTAGAGACAAGCGATGATACCGCTGGAGATAGCGTATGGAATCATCGTTCGTTAGTGCTTGGCGCTCTGGCGATTTTTATGTACGTTGGCGGCGAAGTGTCTATAGGTAGTTTTTTGGTGAACTATTTTGCGGAGAGTTCGATTGCAGGAATGGAGATTGCCGAGGCAGGAGAAATGGTAGGTTACTACTGGGGAGCTGCAATGATTGGCCGTCTGGTTGGTGCATTTCTAATGAATTATATCGCATCCACTAAGTACCTAGCCGCCAATGCGGTGATTGCAATTGTGATGATAATTGTCAGCATGAATACTTCCGGCAGTGTCGCCATGTGGTCAATCTTGGCTGTGGGGTTCTTCAACTCGATTATGTTCCCCACTATATTTACCTTGGCAGTTAAAGGACTAGGTTCTATGACCAGTAAGGGTTCGGGTCTTGTTTGTCAGGGTATTGTGGGTGGTGCCTTAATACCCCTCATTCAGGGTATGGCTGCTGACAGCATAGGTATTCAATTGAGCTTTATTGTTCCAATGTTGTGTTACATCTACATAGGTTGGTACGCTCTGAGAGGCGCTGATCAGTCCTAACTGACTGAAACTACCCTTTAATATCTAAAAAAGGCAACTTCGGATTCCCGAGGTTGCCTTTTTTTGTTTTAATGCGCAACACTTAATAGCACGCTAGCCGCGCTGTTAATCCTTAAGCTCGCGCTACTTCACTCTGGATTATTTTTGATGATCGAACTGATTGCCGATGTTGGCCTTTTAGAGCTTTTACTAATATGGTCCGTCGTTGTGTTTGCCTCCATTCTCCGGTCATTTACCGGCTTTGGTTTTGCGCTCACTGCCGTTCCAGTGTTCTCGCTGTTTTTAACACCACTGGAGTCAGTTGTTCTGAGTGCTGCGCTGACATTGACCAGCAATTTAATTGGCGTGCGTACTTATTGGGGTATTGTGCCGTTGAAGCCAATGTTGCCATTGGTATTTATGGCCGTTATAGGAACGGCTATTGGAACAACGATACTGGCCTTTATCTCAGCCGCGCAATTCCAATTATGGGCGGGGATATCAGTAATAATCGCCTGTGTTGTACTGATGTTTTTCAAGCCGACGACACGCCGAGTTAGCCCCATGCTCACCAGCTTTACGGGTCTGCTATCAGGCTTGATGAACGGTGCTTTAGCCATACCTGGGCCACCCATGATTATCTATGTCATGCTCACTGAGCCGGTGCCCGAGCGAAGTCGTGCGCTGTTAATTACTTTTTTCTTGGCCTCGGCAGCGATGGCGTTAATTTCCTTTGGCTTAGCAGGGTTTATTCAAATTCAGTCTCTATGGCACTTAATATTGGCATTTCCTGCCATGGTGGCGGGCGATAAAATTGGGTTTTATCTGTTTAAACGACATGGAGGAAAGCTTTACCGACGCATTGCCATTGCAGGTTTATTGGCGATAGGCGTCACTATCACTCTGCGGATACTACTCTAATTTACGCTTGTGCTGACGTCCAATCCTGTTGATTAGCTTGCATCAATACTATAAAAATCACACTATCGTGACTTGGGGAATTTAAGTAAACCGGAGTTTTGGATATGTTATTGAGTAAAAATCATTTTTATGTGAATCAGATTAATCCAATTAAGCAGGCTAAGTTATTTCTTACCTTCGGTTTATGCGCTAGTTTCTGTATTTCCACGGCGGCCTCTAACAGTGTCGATACAGCAAGAATTTTAGTCGATAAGCTAACACTTAATAGTTACAAAAGTACCCTAAAAGGACTGACCCAGTTTGGCGATCGACGACAAGGTACGGCGCGCAATCGGGATGCGCTAAGCTGGATAGAGCAGCAATTAGTGGAAATGGGCTGTGACAACGTAGAGCGCATGTCTTTTAGCTATAACCCCGAGCCGCGAGCACCAAGAGTACGAAAACCCATCATGAACCAAGCGGACCAACTTAAAACACCCACTGGCGGAGCAGTAGGGCGAAATGGTATTGGTCCCGGAGGAGCTTCGATTTATGGTTATCGCGCAGAAACTGGCGTTAATCGCGAGGCTTCGGCACAGCCGGATGAAAGAATTCGCCTGTTGAATGCAGAGCAGCCAGTTAATGGTGAGCGTCAACAGGTTTATTGCACCAAAATAGGCATCAGCCATCCTGATGAGATGTATATTGTCGGCGCCCACTTCGATGGTCATGGCGTCAATGAAGCAGTTAATGATGATGGTTCTGGAACCGCGCTCGTTATGGAGCTTGCTCGTGTGCTGAATGCGCCTGGTGTGACAACTGAACGATCAATCCGCTTTGCGTTGTGGAATAACGAAGAGACTGGTTTAAATGGTTCCAAAGCTTACGTTCAACAACGCCAAAAGCTTCAAGGGATTGAACGTCCGGCTGGATCTGGAAAATTTCCTGAGCCACGCTGGCTGGGAATGATTCAACATGACATGATGCTTTGGGATCATGGCGCCCCAAGAGCAGACGGCACGGTAAGCGCAGAACAGCGGCCAGAAGCAGACGTAAACATTGAATTTCAATCTAACTCTGACTTGGCCATTGATTCAATGCAGCTAGCGTTTGTGTTTAAGGCTGCGGCAGACGCCTACAATACAGATTATCCAGCAACGGTTGGCCCGCACATGACGAATACTGATTCCACACCTTTCATGAATATTGTGCCGTCCATAAGTCTGCGTGAAAACGAACGAGGCGCCCATACCGGTGCTGGGTGGAATCCAACTTGGCATACCCCTTTGGATGTTTGGACAACTTTTAGTGACAAAGACTTTAGGCTGGGTCTAAATGCCGCTCAAACCACACTGTCTGCCATCTCGCAACTTGCTGGCGCGGAGCTTGAGTGATCGTGCCGTTGCCTCACAATAGGCGCGCTTTAGTCTTTAAACGATACAACTGATATGGCCGTACGGCCATCGTCATCGTAGGTCAATATCAACTCATCTCGGCCATCATGGTCTAAATCTTGAATCATGAATCCAGTTCGACTATCCGGTAGCGCTAGCGATAATTTTATGGCTTTTTTGGCAAACATAGTCTGACCTTGCTGCCCAGGATAAACTAGCAGAGTACTGTCACCTTTTTGCACCAACAGATCCTTCTGTCCATCACCAGTAACATCAGCGCCGAGTACGGCTGGAATAAATAGATCACCACTGCCAAAATCAAAGCGTGCTGATATCGTCTTTCTGGTGCTAGGTTTAGCGGAAAATTCACCGTTGATCATTTTGTAGATTGAGACATCAACAGAGACTGATCGAGTAATCAGCGCTCTAATGACCGCACCTATACTTATATCTACCGATGTAACAAGGAACTCTTGGTTGCCGTCACCAGTGATATCTAACCGTTCATTGTCGAACTGAAAACCGTCGGTCCGAATAGTTGAAGAGGGGCTTTCTGGAAATTCAAGAAGATTATTTTCATTCACTGCACCGAGGTAGATCTCATACTCAGACTCCCAGCCAAAGATACCTTCGGCTTTGATCCGTTTGACAATAAGATCACTAACACCATCATTATTAATGTCCACAATTTCATCTAAAAGCCTATTTTTACCCTTGTCGTTATTAGCACCCTCACCAATAGTAATCTGAGCATAGCCACTTAACATGTCTTTAAGATTGGCATCCAAATTGACGGGCACCTTAGAGAACTGGCCGAGCTTACTTTGCCGATGTACTTTAAAATAACCATCTTGCCAAAAAGCAATATCATTATGACCATCATTATTTTCGTCAATAAGAAAGGCCTCTTCCGCACGGTAAGCAACATAACGCGCAGTCTCACTGAAGCTCATATTTGGTCGAGGGCCGACTAATTGAGGTTCCTGAAACCCATCGTCCTGTTGCAGAGCGACTGCCCAACCAGCAAAGTTAGGCATTAAGAAGTCATCTAGCCCATCACCATTAATGTCGATAAACATCTCCATTAGTGGCGATGAGCCCCAACTGCGTCCAGAAAACATCGATGAGGTTTTGAGTAAAGGTTTGAATGCCGGTATTGCTTCGTCTAAATAAACCAGCTGTGAACCCTGCAAGCCCACCAACTGGATACCATTAGTACGTTTTATGGTGTCGACTAAATCCATAGAATCATCTAGGGCCTTTTCCACTGTTAGGTTCCATGCTGCATCACTACGCTGAAAAATTTTGATGGTTCGAATGGGCTCAGTGCCAAGTCCTAGTATCTGTTTCTCTAGTTGATTAATCTCCGGCGTTTCTATGACCAGCAGTTTGGTTGCATTTGATGCCGCAATCGAGAACGGGATGACGTCGATATTGTGTTTGGGGCTTACTTCGATAGTCTCAATATCAAAGTCCAGGGCCGCTAAATGGACTGAAGAAGTGATGCCAATAACGAGTAGGATATTCGCGGCGATAAAGCTTAGACGGACTAATTTCATTGATTAATTAAAACTCTCTGTGTCTTCGGGTCATTGAGATGATGTTGTTATAGCCTTTTATGACATCAGTGTTCTTATAGGGTTCATTTAAACCTCTGTGAGAAGTTTACAACAGATGTAGGAGGCATAACTAGATAGGAGACAGCTTAAGCAATAAGAGCAGTTCAGAAGTGTTAAGAGTTAATAGTACAAGCTAAAAATAGCGTATCAAAAAAAGCTGGACCTGAAATGCTTAGAATTAGGCTTGGGCACACGCCGTTTTGAGATACCCAAGCCTATTTTCTGGTTAATTTACTCACCTAGGGGTGCAGATGCATTGGCAACCACCAGCCACTCGCCATCTTGTTTTTGATAAACATGGAGGCTTGAGTGAGGGTCAGACCCTTCCGCCGTATGAACCATAACGGCAATATCTGCACTGAGAAAATTCACCTTATAACCACCAACTACATACTCTTCATCTGACGGACCTGTAGCAGCCTGCCTTACCTCGGCAATGCCAATAATTCCAGTTGGCCCAATACCAACAACATCATCAGACACAAAACCATCGGGTCCGCCAGCACTCCCCCATTGTTTGTCCAAATCAATCAACATTGCCGTATCGTCCGCAAATATGGACCCAGAACACATTGCTATTAACGTTATTAATAAAATTTTAGTAAATCGCATAATGTAAATCTCCTGTTGTTGAGTAAAAAGCTAACCGTTAATACTTTAACATAGACTGAATTTAAGAAATTACATCAGTAGATAACACCTACAAGCATTAAAAATATACCTTTCAATAGTTTAAAGATTGCAAATAGATTACTTTTTTCGATCACTATTTGTTATTTTGTCGGCTTTAGCTAATAGGCATTGGGCAATGATTAACACCAAAATATATAAATCAGTTTATAGTTTGTCCGAAAAGCTCATGGCGGCGGCAAGAAAGGACAATGCAGAGGTGTTTGAGTCACTGTATGCCGAACTAAAAACTATTTGCTCAGATAATGAAAACACCGATAAAGACCACCCAGAACAATGGGAGACGTTGGCCGACTTTACAGAAGATTTAGAAGAAGCGGTGATCGGCTATAAAAAAGCCCTAGAAAAAGCCACAGCCATTAACTCTAAAGATCATATGTCATCTATCGCATTTTCGATGGCGAGCCTTCAACTTGAGCTGGGCGATATTGTGGCTGCGACGCAAAACCTTCAAGATGCCAAAATCAGCGCCAATAAAATAGCTGATAAAGACCTTAAAAAAGAGATAGATGATCTGCTGAAAACGCTCACTGAAGACTAAGCTTGCTGACATTAGCGGAAGAGAGATGTTGATAAAAAGTATGGTAGCTACGAGTGGACTTGAACCACCGACCCCAGCATTATGAATGCTGTGCTCTAACCAGCTGAGCTACGTAGCCATAGGTATTAACCCGCAAAACTGCCCGGGTTATTTGGATGCGAGAAGTTACACTTGCCGCGCCCCTGAGTCAAGTCTGATCGCCACCTTTTTCCTTTAATTCGTTGCTCTAATAAGGGTAGTACAATAGGATAGTTGTATAGGAGTGGGTTTTTGCCCAAGTGTTGCTGACAAAACCTATGGATTTACCATCGTATTGAAACAAAAAATAAATAAAAAAATGTAACGATAGCGACTAAATATCACTATTGGGGAGTAAAAATTTTGGGTGAGATAAGGACTAATGATCAGGACGCCGCGGTAACCATTACCACTAGAACTTCAGGCTTTTATGAGGGCTTTAATCCCGTTGTGGCATTAACGCCAAAGATTTTAGTGGCTGCTCTTATTCTGTGGGTAGGTTTGTCGCCATCGGCCGCTGGGCAAGTGTTATTAGAGGTCCAAACTTGGTCGACGCAAAACTTTGGTGGCTGGTATGTCTATGTCACGGCGTTTTATACCATCGTGTGTCTAGCCCTCGGTATTTGGCCACGGACTGCGCATGTGAAGCTGGGTCAGATGGACGAGAAGCCCGAGTTTTCTATGTTCACTTGGCTGTCTATGATGTTTGGCGCTGGTATCGGCATAGGTATGTTGACCTATTCCACGGCAGAGCCAATTTTTCATTTTGCTAATAATCCCGATACGATTAAGGGTCTCACCACAGGCTTGGACGAAGATAATGTTCGTAATGCGTATAAGTGGGCCATGTTGCATTATGGTCTAACGCCGTGGGCCTGTTACGGCGTAGTGGGTATTTCTCTGGGTTATTTATCTTATAACCGCGGTCTACCGCTGACTATTCGCAGTGCATTGCAGCCACTGTTTGGGCGTGCTATGTCGGGCGGTTTTGGTCATGTGGTCGACATTGTTGCCATTCTGGCGACCATTGTTGGATTAAGCGTCACCATTGGCTATGGAGTGTCTCAATTCGCCTCGGGCTTATTTAATATCAGTGGCGCTGATTGGCTAGTGGGAGAAGGCGGCAAACCGACTTTATTGGCGCAGTTAGTGGGCCTTATTTTAATTATCAGTGCCTCCTGTTTATCAGCGATGTCGGGTCTGCAGAAAGGTATTAAGTGGCTGTCCAATATTAATATGGGACTGTCGGTCTTTTTGATTGCGTTTTTTGTCTTGTTTGGCGCTACTTTCTTTGCACTACAAACCTTCTTTTATGCCATCTGGGACTATTTAATTGCGCTACCGGCAATGTCCACTACTGTTTGGCAGGCCGCGGGGACAGAAACTTCAGTTGCTCTTGAAGGATGGCAGGCGTCCTGGACTATCTTTTATTGGGCCTGGTGGATCGCTTTTGCTCCCTTTGTTGGTTTATTTTTAGCGCGAGTGTCTCGTGGCAGAACGATTCGCGAATACGTTATTGGCGCGATGATTATCCCCTCATTAATTTGTCTGGTGTGGTTTACCTTTATTGGTGCAACCGCCATTGATCTAGAGCTATCAGGTGTCGCTCAAGGCGCTATTGTCAATGCAGATATTTCTGCACAGCTGTTTGAGACCATTAACTTGATCCTCACGCCTAACATGGCTGTGGGTCTTTCTGTGGTTATTGTGGTCTTGCTACTCACCTTTTTGGTGACCTCGGCAGATTCGGGTATTTTAATTATCAATACGCTGGCATCAGGGGGTAACCAAAGCCAAAAACAGACTAAACATGTGGTTATTTGGGGCACGCTCTTTTCAATCTTAATTGGTGTTCTATTGGCTGCCGGTGGAATGGATGCTCTGAGGTCAGTCATGATTATTGGTGCGCTGCCATTTTCTATTGTTATGGCGCTAATGGCGGTGTCCTTGGTTAAAACTCTCGTCACAGACGAAAAGTAATGACCCGCAGTGCTGCATTAACTTGGTACTGGATAGTCATTATTAGACACTGTTAAAAGTCGCTCTAAGCGGCAATAATATACCAATCAAATAATATCAATCAGTAGTACTACAGAGGACATAATAATGAGAGAAGCAGTAATCGTATCCACAGCGCGAACAGCGCTAACCAAGGCGGCTCGAGGCGCATTTAACAATACTCATGGTGTAAAGCTAGCAGCTCATTCCATTCAGCATGCTATTGCTCGCGCCGGAATTGATCCCGCTGAAGTGGATGATGTCATCTTAGGTAATGCTTCACATGCAGGTACTACTGGCATGAACATTGGTCGCAATGCGGCTCTTTCAGCAGGTTGCCCGGTGACTACATCAGGTACCACTATTAACCGCTTTTGTTCATCGGGTTTGCAGTCTCTTGCCATGGGCGCAGGGCGAATTATTGCTGAAGGCGTAGATATTATGGTGACTGGGGGTGTTGAAAGTATCTCAATTCCTGGTACAAGTGATCCCTCTGAGACGGTAGAGCCTGAGCTATTCGGTAAGTACCCAGGTTTGTGGTACCCAATGATCAAGACCGCTGACATTGTTGCCGATCGTTACAATATCTCTCGTGAAGCGCAAGATGAGTACTCACTGATCAGTCAGCAACGTACAGCTGCAGGACAAGAGTCCGGCAAGTTTGACGACGAAATTGTCGCCATGAACACCATCATGAAAGTGAAGAACAGAGAAACGGGCGAAATCACCGAGCAGGCTGCGGTAGCTGATCGTGATGATTGTAACCGTCCATCTACTACCATTGAAGGGTTAGCGAGCCTAGCACCTATTATGGGTGAAGGTAACTTCATTACTGCAGGCAACGCCTCTCAGTTATCAGACGGATCTTCTGCACAGGTCATCATGGAACGCTCAGAAGCAGAGCGTCGTGGTTTAGACATCTTGGGCACTTTCCGCGGCTTTGCTGTGGGTGGTTGTGAGCCAGATGAGATGGGTATTGGCCCTATCGTTGCCGTACCTAAGTTACTTAAAGCAGCGGGTCTAACCGTCGATGACATTGATTTGTGGGAGCTCAACGAAGCATTCGCCAGTCAGGTCATCTACAGCCGCGACACATTGGGTATTCCAATGGACAAGTTGAATGTTAATGGCGGTTCTATCTCTATTGGTCACCCATTTGGTATGTCAGGTTCACGCATGGTCGGTCACCTATTAATTGAAGGCCGTCGCCGTAAAGCCAAGTATGGCGTTGTCACTATGTGTATTGGTGGTGGTATGGGAGCAGCTGGCTTGTTCGAGATTAATTCTTAATAGAGTCACTCCTAGCGAAAGCCAGAGTCATTAAAAAGCCCGGTTACCTTTTAGGTAACCGGGCTTTTTTGTTTCCATTAGCCGCTAGTTAGCAACCACTTACTATTGCGCGTTAGCTGATTCTACAATACGTTTCATGTCAGTCATGTAGCCGCGCAGCTCGTGGCCAATAATTTCTACATCATGGTCGCGAATAGCATCGTTGACTTCAATTAAACGAATGTTATCTACCGCATTAGAGGGGTCAGTTAAACCGCCGCCTAGGTCTTCTAGGGTTAGTGCATCAGCGTGTGCTTGCAGTAGTGGTACAGCAGCGTGGGTGAACAAGTAGTTACCGTATTCAGCAGTATCTGATATTACCACGTTCATTTCGTACAACTTGTTACGAGCAATACAGTTAGCAATCAACGGGGTCTCGTGAAGTGACTCGTAGTAGGCAGACTCTTCGATAATGCCTGAGGCAACCATGGTGTCAAAGGCTAGCTCAACGCCGGCTTTGATCATGGCGACTAAATAAATGCCTTTATCGTAGAACTCTTGCTCGGTGATCTCAGTGTCGCAGTCTGCGGCTTGCTCAAAGCTGGTATCTGCGGTTTGGGCACGCCACTTTAATAGGTTGGCATCATCGTTAGCCCAATCAACCATCATGGTACGAGAAAACTCACCTTCAATAATGTCGTCCATATGCTTTTGGAAGAGCGGTGCTAAGATGACTTTTAGCTCTTCTGCCATGTCGAATGCTTTTATTTTGGCAGGATTACTTAAGCGGTCCATCATATTGGTAATGCCGCCATGCTTGAGGCCCTCAGTGACTGTTTCCCAGCCGTACTGAATTAATTTGCGCGCATAGGCTGCTTCAATACCTAGATTTAGCAACTGCTGGTGACCCAAAACAGCGCCAGTTTGCAGCATGCCACAAAGAATAGTTTGTTCGCCCATTAAGTCTGATTTTACTTCAGCAATGAAGGATGACTCTAATACCCCCGCACGATCACCACCGGTGGCTGAGGCATACGCCTTAGCAATAGCGTGACCATTGCCTCTAGGGTCATTTTCCGGGTGCACAGCAATCAGGGTTGGCACACCAAAGCCGCGCTTGTACTCTTCGCGCACTTCAGTACCAGGACACTTAGGGGCAACCATAATAACGGTGAGATCAGGACGAATTTGCATGCCTTCTTCGACAATATTAAAGCCGTGAGAATAGGCAAGAGTAGAGTCTTGTTTCATTAAAGGCATTACAGCCGTCACTGCAGCAGTGTGTTGCTTGTCAGGAGTTAAGTTGAGTACCAAGTCAGCAGTAGGAACGAGTTCTTCAGCAGTGCCAACGGTAAAGCCATTTTCAGAGGCCCACTGATAGGACTGGCGTTTCTCAGTAATCGCCTGCTCACGCAGGGCGTAAGATATGTTCAGACCAGAATCGCGCATATTAAGGCCTTGGTTGAGCCCTTGAGCACCACAGCCAATGATCACAATGTTCCAGCCCTTAATAAGATTACAACCGTCAGTAAACTCACTACGGTCCATAAAACGACATTTACCCAGCTGGCTCAATTTGTTGCTGAGGCTGAGAGTGTTAAAGTAATTTGCCATTGTTGTTCTCCAGTAACCGCCGTGCGGATAGTTTTTAAAGAGTGTGACATCTTTTTTTAAACGATGCGGGTGCGCAGTGTACCCAAGTACTGTTGTTGCTTAAAACGATATGTATTCAATGTCACGTTGCATATATTGCAATAATAAGGAATATTGAGTACCCTCTGGCCATGGATATTCGAGCATTGACACTTTTTCAGCACCTTGCCAACACCTTGCACTTTGGCAAGACGGCTGCGGCTTGCTACGTTAGTCCATCAACGTTGAGTCGTGCCATTCAACGGCTGGAGGAACACTTGGGCAGTCAGTTGTTGATACGTGATAACCGCTCTGTGATTCTGACGGTGGAAGGCAAAAAACTATTATCCTACGCCGACCACCAGATTGAGCAATATGAGTCACTGAAGCTATCGCTTAATGAGTCGCAACAACAATTGTCTGGATCTTTGAATATTTACTGTTCAGTGACTGCGTCCTATGCCTATTTGCCACCTTTATTGGAGAAGTTTAGGCAAGCGCACCCGAATGTCGATATTTATCTTGATACCGGTGATGCCGCTGATGGTATTGATCAAATTAAAAGCCAGCGCGTCGATCTAGCCATTGCTGCGAAGCCTGATGACCTATCTAGCAGTATTCATTTTAAACATATAGCATCTGTCGCCCTAGGGATTGCTACCCCCAGAATAAATTGTGCCGTGAAAAAGGCTCTTCAGGCAGATAGCATTGATTGGGCAAATGTGCCGATTATCTTACCCGAGCATGGAGTCGCTAGAAAACGCTTTGAACAATGGTTTCGTAAAAAAGGTGGCGGTCGTCCAAATGTCTATGCGCAGGTATCTGGTCAGGAGGCACTAGTGAGTATGGTTGCTTTAGGCTTCGGAATAGGCTTATCACCTATTGTGGTAGCTGATAATAGTCCCGTTAAAGAGCACATTGAAATAATGCCAGACACGGCTATAGCACCTTTTGATTTGGGACTCTGTTGTTTTAAAAAGAAATTACAGGATCCCATTATTGCAGCGTTTCTGAGCATGGTACCGCAGAACTCGACTATCTCTCCTGGCTAGCTAAAGCTCAGAGTGTCTTACCCTCTGCTTTTTAAGGTAGCGGTCATAATAGACCCGATAACGACAAACATTGCCCCGAGGATGGTGATAGTCTGCAGGGATTCCGGGACTATACCTTCCATTGGTATTAACTGCACCGACAACAGGGTAACTAACGGCGTCATAGCGATGACTGCACTGACTCTAGACGCTTCAATATGGGCCAGAGCCTCTGAGAAACATCCGTAGGCTACCAGAGTATTAAGGCCGCAGAACGCCAACAAAGACCATTGCATGTTAGTGAGTTCAGATAAAGTGTCGAAACTAGAAAAAGGTAAAAAGGCTAGCGCGCCAATCCAGTAAAACACTAGCATAGTCTCCTCTGGGTTAAATTCCTTGATTAGAAATTTTTGTATGATGGCATAACCGACCCAGGTGGTTGCGGCAGTAGCCAGCATGAGTAGGCCAACACCATAATCACTGAGAGACACAAAAATATCTGCAAACCGTGGGCTAAAGAACATTAATAAACCGCCCAAAAAGGTGCCAAAACCCAACCACTGCAGAATTGAAAAGCGTTCTTTGAAGACCACTACACCGGCGAGAAGCAGCATGACGGGTGCCAACTGCATCATTAGCTGGGCTGCTTCTGGGGTGGTGCGTTCAAGGCCGAAAATATAGAGGGCATAATTACACACGAGCAATAAACCGGCGAGTAGCAGCTGCAGATTTAATTTAATGGATCTAAACTTGTGACGATTAACCAGTTTTTTACGCACTAAAAGAAACGGTGTAATAAGTGCTGCAGCAATAAAATACCGAAAAAATGTTGTGGTCATGGGATCCAGCGTTGTGAGTACTCCTTTTAAAGCAATCGGCAGTACTCCCCACATAAAGGCGGTGCAGGCGGCTAAAAATAAACCAAATCTCCAGCGCCCAGACAGGGGATTCATAACGGGCTAAACATTGAAGCGGAAGTGAATAACATCGCCGTCTTTAACAATATAGTCTTTGCCTTCTAATCGCCATTTGCCAACATCTTTGGCGCCTTGCTCTCCATTACCAGCAATGTAGTCGTCATAACCGACGATTTCAGCGCGAATAAAGCCTTTTTCAAAATCAGTGTGAATCTTACCCGCCGCTTGAGGTGCAGTCGCACCCACAGGAATGGTCCATGCACGTACTTCTTTAACACCCGCAGTGAAGTAAGTCTGAAGGCCCAGAAGCGTATATCCAGCACGAATAACTCGATTCAGTCCTGGCTCTTCCATACCAAGTTCTTGCAAAAACTCATCGCGCTCATCATCTTCAAGCTCCCCGATTTCGGCTTCTAGTTTGTTGCAAATAGGTACTACTACTGCGCCTTCACTCTCGGCTATAGCGATAACTGAATCAAGATAAGGATTGTTCTCAAAACCCTCTTCATCGACATTGGCAATATACATGGTGGGTTTTAGCGTCAATGGGCTCAGAGGTTTAAGTAGTTTTAATTCATCGTCATTGAGTCCAAATGAACGCAATGGTTTTGCCTCATTGAGATGAGGAAGAATTTTTTCCAAGACTGTCTGCAGGGCAATGGAGTCCTTATCTTTACCTTTGGCTGATTTAGCAACGCGCAGCAGTGCTTTTTCAACCCTTTCAAGGTCAGCCAATGCCAATTCAGTGTTGATAACGTCAATATCATCAGCAGGACTTATCTTGCCTTCTACATGAATAACATTTTCATCGTCAAAACAGCGGACAACATGAGCAAGTGCGTCAGTTTCACGAATATTCGCCAAAAACTGGTTCCCCAAACCTTCGCCTTTTGAGGCCCCGGCTACCAATCCTGCAATATCAACAAACTCCATACTGGTCGGAATAATCTTTTCTGGACTAACAATCGCGGAAATTTTATCTTGGCGCGGGTCTGGAATGGGTACCACACCGGTGTTCGGTTCGATCGTGCAAAAAGGGAAGTTTTCAGCACTAATACCGGCTTTGGTGAGTGCATTAAACAGGGTTGATTTGCCAACGTTGGGGAGGCCGACAATACCGCAATTAAAACCCATAATGAAATCCTTGTGACTAGTAGTGACGGCTGGAATTGCCAGCTATAAGTTTATTCTGCGCTATGAAGCGCGGTCATGGCTCTTTCCCATTGACCTGATACTGCTAACGGCAGATATCGTAAAGCATCATCAATGCTATGGTTAATCAGTTCTTGCTCCTTGATAGGAGCTTTCTTGAGGACATAGTCTGCCACTTGCTTGGCATTGCCTGGATGACCTATGCCAATTCTAAGTCGAGCAAAATCTTTATTGTTGCCTAAACACTGCACCGTATCTCTAAGACCATTGTGGCCACCATGGCCACCACCCTTTTTAAAACGTGCAGTACCCGGTAACAGATCAAGCTCATCATGAGCGACAAGGATTTTATTGGTAGGTATTTTATAAAAACCGGCTATGGCTGCGACAGACTTCCCGCTTAGATTCATGAAAGTACTCGGAATTAACAGCCTTAGCGTTTGCCCTTCAAGTTGCAGTAACGCCGTACCACCAAAAAATTTGGCTTCTTGCTTAATGATGACATTGTTTGAATTTGCAAGGGCCAACACGAAATCGGCCCCAGCATTGTGGCGCGTTCGTTGGTAGGTAGAGCCGGGATTTCCCAGCCCTACGATTAACTCTACGGGCGCGTCCAATGTCAGGGCCTTTTCGTCAGCAGGGGAAGATTACTCTTCGCCTGCGTCCTCTGAGTCATCTGCACTTACAGGTGCTTCAGGTGCAGTATCTTCAATAACTATGGCTTTCGGCTTGTTAATCGTGACTACAGATAAGTCGTGGTCAGGACCATGACTTAGGGCAACACTCTCAACACCCTTTGGCAGTTTAATATCTGAAATGTGAATGTTCTGTCCAAGTTCAAGGTCAGTCATGTCAACTTCGATGTACTCAGGAAGATCTTTTGGTAGGCAGAAAATTTCCAGATCAGTCATGGTATGAGCAATTATACCGCCACCAATCTTAACGCCTTCGCAAATATCTTCGTTAGTAAAGTGCAATGGCACTCTGGTTTGTAGCTTAGTAGATTTGTTAACCCGCAAAAAGTCTAGGTGCAAAACAACCTGCTTTGCAGGATGACGTTGCACATCTTTAAGAATAACATCTTCAGATTTACCATCTATATCTAACGATACGATGTGTGAATAGAACGCTTCATTTTCAAGCGCTTTAACCACGTCTTTGTGAAGAAGAGTTAGCATGGCTGGATCTTTCTTTCCGCCATAGACAATTGCAGGTATTTCTCCGGCCAGACGACGCAGGCGGCGGCTCGCACCTTTCCCTGTATCTTCGCGACCTTTCGCATGTAAAGTAAAATCAGTAGACATAGTAGTCTCCAAAGTAGTGCCATAACAGACCGCGACCAGACCTGAAATGGAGTTTATAAGCCTCTTATGAGGCAGTTACATCAAGCCCTGTTATAAAAACATGGCGCTGATAGATTCTTTATTACTGATACGGCGTATTGATTCGGCCAACAGCGGGCCTATCGGAAGAACGCGAATCTTTTTGCATGTCTTAGCGTCATCTCGCAGTGGAATACTGTTAGTGACGACCAATTCATCAAGTTCTGAATGGGTAATGTTTTCTATCGCCGCACCGGACAAAACAGCGTGTGTTGCATAAGCGACAACCTTAATAGCCCCTTTTTCTTTAAGTGCCTGAGCGGCCTTACACAAAGTGCCTGCAGTATCGACCATGTCATCGACAAGTACGCAGGTGCGGCCACTAACTTCACCGATGAGATTCATAACTTCGCTTTCGTTCGCTGATGGACGACGTTTATCAATAATGGCCAAGTCACAGCCCAATTGTTTAGCGACGGCTCTGGCTCTCACTACGCCACCAATATCAGGAGAGACAACCAAAAGATCAGAGTAGTTTCTGCGCTCAATATCACCTAGCAAAACAGGTGCGCCGTAGACGTTGTCTACAGTACAGTTAAAGAAACCTTGAATTTGTTCAGCGTGCAAATCAACAGTTAATACGTGGTCAACACCCGCATTAGACAGCATATCTGCTACCACTTTGGCGCTGATGGGTACACGTACGGATCTGACTCTTCTATCTTGGCGGGCATAACCGAAGTACGGAACAACTGCGGTAATTCGGCCGGCTGATGCGCGACGTAACGCGTCAATCATCAGAACCAATTCCATTAAATTTCGGTTGGTTGGTGCGCAGATAGGTTGGACAATAAAAATGTCGTGACCGCGAACATTGTCGCGAATCTCAACGTTTATCTCTCCATCTGAGAAAAGCCCTACATGTGCATTACTAGGACTAACACCCAGTGAACGGGCAATTTCATTGCCCAAGTCTGGATTTGCGTTTCCGGTAAAGATCATTAATCTAGCCACGTCATGTTTCCCAATGCTCGTGATAGTTTGAAATGGCTGGGGCGGGAGGGATCGAACCTCCGATGACGGGATCAAAACCCGTTGCCTTAACCGCTTGGCCACGCCCCAGTAAAAAACTCACTCAATTTTAGGTGTAGCGAGGAGTTATTCATACTCTCCGCCACAAACCCACTCCATTTCTCTGGCAGTTCGGCAAGAGCCCTGTTGGCCTCTGCTTGGTTGTCAAAGCTACAAAATACGCTTGCACCTGTTCCTGTCATCAGAGGGGCTGCAAAGTTTTCTGCCCATTTCAGCGCTTTTTCAACCGCTGGGTAGAGACTAACTACTACCTTTTGACAGTCGTTTCTGTACTGTCCCTCTGAGAGGGCGCGTATTTTGATCGGTGAAGAGTTCCTTGTCAATTGAGGATGTGAAAAAATTTCCTCAGTCGACACTTGGCAATCAGGTGTTACCACCAAAAACCACTTTTTTGGTAGTTCCATGGGCGTCAATATTTCCCCGATTCCTTCTGCGAATGCACTCTGACCATAAATGAAAACCGGCACATCTGCACCGAGTTTTTTCCCTAGTTCAGCAAGATCATCCGTCGCTAGACCGCATTCCCAAAGGGCATTTAGAGCTACAAGCGAAGTCGCCGCATTGCTGCTTCCACCGCCTAATCCAGCTCCCAAAGGTAGTTTTTTGTCCAGTTCAATAGTACAACCTTTAGAGCATCCGGTTGAGCTCTGAAGTAATTTTGCAGCACGAACAATTAAATTATTTTTTTCATCAACGCCATCGATATTACCGTTTAAATGTATTTTTCCGGACTCGTTGGGATAAAAAGTGAGATTATCGCCAAAATCAAGCAGCTGAAAAATAGTTTGTAGATCGTGATAACCGTTGTCGCGCTGACCGGTGATGTGAAGAAATAGATTAATTTTGGCCGGTGAGGGCAAGCTAAGACTTGGCATAGGTTCTGTAGATACAGTCATTTTAAGAGCCTAAAAAAATCCATTGGGCTACGACTAGTTTAAAGGTTTGTTCGCCCTGGCGACCAATTATTTTTTGGGGTAAATATCCTTTATCAGTCAAGCGATAATTAGAAAATGATAATTGCCAATTATTTTGTTGAAAGCTTGCGGCACTGCCGTTTGCATTGGTCAATAAGTTATTTGGGATTTTAGTATTTGGGGAGGGAAGCCCTTTGACCCAGTAACTTAGTAAGTCTACCGGTAATTTCAAGCCAGTAACTTGCAGTGCTAGTTGTTGTGGGGTGTGTCTGAAAGTTTTACCACCGCTGTTCACCTCGGCGATTTGATGATCACCAGTAATGACAGTTCTTCCCGAAGCAAACGGACCGCTCAGTGTTATTTTGTAATTGGTATTATGCTGAAGCCACCTGATAGACGCGCTGCCCCCCTGGGTGGTTGATTTAAAGCCAAGTTTACCTCTGATTTCCCAGTGATTAATTCGGCTAATATCGACTCTATTGTATTTTCCAAGATCCTGTTGTTCCACTTTAATAGGCAGTGAAGTACATCCACTGATAAAAATCACCACAAAAAAACATTTAAAGTATCCCATCAATAGCTCTCTCACGGGACCGCCACAGAAGCACCTAAGCGCACCATAGTCTTTACGACGACGCTATGATTAGGTCGTTGCTCCAGTGTTTTAGACCATATTTCCATTGCTCGATTGTTTTCGCCCAACACCCAATATACTTCGCCAAGATGCGCCGCTATTTCTGGATCAGGTACCATGGAGTAGGCTTGATTGAGATAATTTAATGCTTCTTGACTGCGACCTAGTTTAAAGAGAACCCATCCTAAACTATCGATAATAGAGGGACTGTCGGGACTTAGAGTGTGCGCACGTAGAATAAGGTCATAAGCTTCTTGTTGTCGTTCAGTGTGCAATGCCATGGTATAGCCCAGCGCATTGAGAATAGTGGCATTATTTTCATCCAGCGCTAACAGCGCTCTGAGATCACTTTCAGCAAGAGCGAAATTATTTTGTTTTTCTGCAACCATTGATCGGGCATATAGTAGCTCGGGATCATTTGGGAAAGTGTCTAGCCCGGCTGAAAGTATCTGCAGGGCCTGGGCTGGCTGTTTAATACTGATCAGAAGGTTTGACTCTACTTGAAACAGGCTGACAGCCTGTTGCGGCTGTCTAAAACGAAGTCGCTGTAAATATTGTCGAGCTTCGTCGATGTTTCGATGCGCTGCTATAAGCATACTCACTCTTGATGCGGCAGCAATGTAATTACGCCCAAATCGAACTTGAGTGTAGTGATTTATTGCATCGACAATTCTCTTTTGCCGTTCGGCAATGGTGCCTAAATGGTACTGTGCATTTGCTCTCAGGCTGGGTGTTGATGACGCTTGTTGAAACAACGGAATAGCTAGATCAAGCTTGTTTTGACTAAGACGCAGCAGACCCAATAAAAAGTTAACCTCTTGATCTTGAGGATCTGATACCTGCAATAGATTAAATTGAACGATTGCCTCTTCCACAGATTCGGCGGCCAAAAAACGCGCGTATTGCAGACGCAGCTTATGGGCCGAAGGATCATCTTGCAAAGCCTCTTCTAAGACGTCTATGGCTTCATTCTTTTTCTCTTGTTGATGTAACAACTGCGCCAGCAGCAACAGACCACGTTGATCTTGACGTTTGTGTACTAAAAACTCTCGCACCTTGGTCTCAGCTTTAATGGTTTGACTATGTTTTTGGTAAAAGAGCGCTTGGATAAACTTAATCGTTGCCATCTTGTCATCACTTAACGACAACGTTGTTAAGCGGTTCATAATTAAAGCGAATAATTGTGGAGACTCAAGAGGCGCAGTCGATACAAAAATAAAAGCATCCAAATCATTGCGATGTTGGTACAGCCAACTACCATGATTTAAGGCCTCTAAAACATTACCACTGTCCATAAAGGTGTCCAGAGCAACGCGATGCGCCTCAGGACTATCGGGTGCTATGTCCAGCCATAGCAAGGTCATTTCCAAACGAATGGCTTGATCTTTTAGGTGTTCGGCAATACGTAATGCTAATTGAATGACTTCTTTATCCTCGGTCACTCTTGCTTGATGCGCATATTTAATCAACGCTATATCAAATTGACTACGGCTCAGTGCAACATCGCCGACCAGAAGATCATAAAGGCTTTCACTTGTGATCTTTGAAAGTGGAAGATCTGCCTTTTCGAGCGCTGCGCTGGATTCGATAGCCTCTGGCGCTAACGATTCATTGTTGGTCAAGGGGAGTTGACTGACGCAACTAGCCAGAAAACTACTGAGCAAGACGATAATAAATGTTGAGTTTGATTTCATTCGTTTATTTTCATGGATATCTAGCCGTAAGACAATTGCTATCTCGTAAGTCTGTGCTTTTTAGGCCATTCTTATCAAATGTTTTGTGTTAAAACTGCATTACAGAGGGATACTTGTGTAAAATTGAGGTCAACAAGAGAATTTTGATAAAAATAGTTGGGTAGGTAGGATTTGGAAAATAGGGTTATTCTCTAAAAGCGATGGGAATATTAGCTTTTGGCATCAGTCATAAATCGGCTTCTGTGGATCTGCGCGGACGGATCGCGTTCGCGCCTGAAATAGTAGTCCAGGTCTTACAGGACGCTCGCTCTATTCTTCATGTGCAGGAAATAGCACTTTTATCGACCTGTAACCGCACCGAAGTCTATTTGTTTGGTGACGCCACAGATATTCAATTGTTGACGTGGTTGTCTATGATCAAAGGTGTTGAAATTAGCCAGTTGCAGAGTTGTTACTATTGTCATCGCGATGAGCAGGCGATAGCCCACATGATGCGTGTTGCCGGTGGCCTGGATTCTCTTATATTGGGTGAGCCACAAATATTTGGACAGATAAAGTCGGCTTATTCTGTGGGCCGTGAAGCAGGTACTGTATCGACGTTTCTCAACCAGGCGTTTCAGCAGGCGTTTTCAGCGGCAAAGCGCGTTCGCTCTGAAACAGCGATTGGTAAAAACCCGGTTTCGGTTGCCTATGCCTCGGTTAATTTGGCAGCGCAGATTTTTACCAATTTAAAAGATGCTCACGCTCTGTTGATTGGTGCTGGAGAGACTATTGATTTGGTTGCCAAGCATTTGCGAGATCAAAACGTCGGTAAAATAACGGTGGCTAATAGAACCTTAAGTCGCGCTCAAGAGCTCGCTGAAGTTTATTCGGCAGATGCTATTTTACTAGCGGACATTCCTGACTTTTTACCCCAGGCAGATATCATTATTTCTTCCACAGCCAGTCAGCTCCCAATTCTAGGTAAAGGTGCGGTTGAGTCGGCATTAAAAAAACGTAAATTCAAACCCTTCTTCATGGTTGATATTGCAGTCCCAAGAGATATTGAGGCTGAGGTAGAAGAGCTTCCAGATGTCTATTTATACACCGTTGATGATCTTGAAGAGGTCGTGCAAGACAACATGAAAGCTCGAAGTAGCGCTGCTGATCTGGCGCTTGAAATAATAAACCAAGAAGTTAAAAGTTGGGTAAAACAGCATCGTGCCTTGGCGGCTGTTGATACTATTAGAGCGTTCCGCAATAGTGTTGAATTGATTCGCGATGCGGAGATAGACAAAGCTATGGCATCTTTGCAACAGGGTAAAGATTCAGCTGATGTGATTACTACATTAGCACGCAATCTAACTAATAAACTGCTGCACAAGCCGACCGCTCAGCTTAAAAAGGCCGGTGAAGAAGGTCGAGATGATGCTATTAATGTCGCTAATGAGTTGTTTGATCTGACCAACAAAAAGCATTAGCTAGTTTCTGCTAATACTTCATTCACGAAAATAACCTAGGCTTTAAAACTGCATGAAAGCATCAATTTTGAGTAAGTTAGATCTGCTCGCAGAGCGCTATGAGGAAGTCGGCGCGCTTTTGAGTGATGCTGAAATAATCAGTGATCAAAATAAGTACCGCGAGCTTTCTAAGGAGTATGCCGAGCTTGAACCTGTGGTAAAAACCTACCAAAGTTTTCTCGAGGTATTATCCGATATTGATGAGGCAAGATTATTACTCAAAGATTCCGATCCTGATATGCGGGCTATGGCGAATGAAGAAGTTCGCGATGGTCAGGCGCAATTAGAGTCTCTGGAAGTGGACTTACAGCGATTGCTGTTACCCAAAGATCCCAATGATGCGAAAAATGTATTTTTAGAAATTCGGGCTGGAACCGGTGGTGACGAAGCCGCTATTTTTTCTGGTGATTTGTTTCGTATGTACAGCAAATTTGCCGAGTCAAATCGCTGGAAAGTGGAAGTGATCAGCGAGAATCAAGGTGACCATGGCGGTTACAAAGAAATTATTGTCAGGATAGTCGGGCAGGGCGTTTATTCCAAGCTTAAGTTTGAATCGGGTGCCCATAGGGTTCAGAGGGTTCCCGATACTGAGTCTCAGGGCAGAATCCACACATCTGCTTGCACAGTCGCTATTATGGCGGAGGCTGACGAAAAAGATGCCATCGAAATTAATAAAGGTGATCTTCGTGTAGATACCTTTCGGGCGTCAGGATCTGGCGGTCAGCACGTCAATAAAACAGATTCAGCAATTCGCCTAACGCATTTACCTACCGGTTTGGTGGTTGAGTGTCAGGATGAGCGATCGCAGCATAAAAACCGCGCTAAGGCCATGTCAGTGCTGCAAGCCAGATTAACCTCAGCTCAAGACGAAGCTGTCGCGAAAGAGCAGTCTGATCAGCGTAAAAGCTTGGTCGGTAGTGGTGACCGCTCCGAGCGTATTCGCACCTATAATTTTCCACAGGGTCGAGTCACTGACCATAGAATTAACCTGACACTCTATAAGCTAGGTGAAATTATGGAAGGCTCGCTGAGTGAAATTGTTGAGCCGCTTGTGAATGAGTTTCAGGCCGAGCAACTCGCTCAGCTATCCCAATAGCCTTAAGGAAATAAACATTAATTCGGTTGTTAGTTTATTGAAGCGCGCTGATCAGTTAAAAGAGATTAGCGACACGGCAGTTTTAGACGTTGAACTGCTGTTGAGTCACGCCCTTGATGTTGATCGAGCATGGTTGAAGACTTGGCCGGAGCACGAGGTCTTGTCTGCGCAGTTAAAGGGCTTTGAGGAATTATTTGCGCGACGCCTAACAGGTGAGCCTATTGCGTTTATTATTGGTAGCCAAGGGTTTTGGAGTCTCGATTTAAAAGTAACCCCTCAAACACTAATCCCCCGCCCCGAAACTGAATTGCTGGTCGAGACAGCGCTAGACTTAAAGTTACCGGCAGATTGCAGGGCCATTGACCTTGGTACTGGCACTGGCGCAATAGCTCTAGCACTTGCCAAGGAGCGATCTAACTGGCAGGTAACTGCAGTAGATTCGGAACCGGCGGCGGTTAAGCTCGCAGAATTGAATAGTCACTACTGCCAAATTGATAATGTAATGGTTTATCAAAGTGATTGGTTCAGTCAGGTACCTCTGCTGGGACGATTATCTAATTATCATTTAATTATTAGTAATCCACCGTATATTGAAATTGATGACCCACATCTCACCCAAGGCGATGTGCGCTTTGAGCCAGCCTCAGCGCTCGTGTCCGGTCTTGATGGCTTAGACGATTTAAGAGAAGTGATTAGCAACAGTATTAAATATTTAGATCCACTCGGCTGGTTGCTAGTTGAGCATGGCTATCGACAGGGCAGTGCCGTCAGAAAATTATTTAAAGCGGCGGGTTTTATCAACATTGAAACCAAGACTGATTTTAACGAACTAGAGCGTATTACTTTGGGTTGCTTGCCTGAAGCTGGCTAGCCAACCTAATTTCGGTTTTTGAAACTAAGTTCCAACGTACCATTAAGCATATGGCAGCTATGCTGGCGGCAATAACCGTTCCTATCCAGAATCCGTAAACACCCAGTGGTGGCCCCCAGAAATCAGTTAATGCGAGGCTGTAGGCAATTGGGAAGGCGATTACCCAAAACGCGATCACCTGTATCACTAATGGCACTTTCGTATCCTTATAGCCTCTAAGTGCACCACTGCAAGTCATTTGCAAGCAATCGACAGCCCCCAACGCTGCGGCAAAAAAGAACAAATTAGCGGTAATTAACTGCACGTTAATATTCGAGCTAAACAGCATAGCAATATCATGGCGGAAAACTATTTTTGCCACACTCATCATCAAGCCAAGCATTAATACCAGCTTAAAACCAGCAAGGCAAAATGCTCTGGCCTCCACAGGGTTTCCACTGCCCTGTGCGTGGGCAACTTTGATAGTGAGTGCCTGAGCAAGTCCCAGCGGCACCATGAAAGCCAGAGAATCGATATTAATAGCGATAGCGTGAGCACCAACAACTTCAGCACCAAGGTGGGCAATCATAAATGGAATGACCGCAAAAAAACTAAACTCGGCAGCAATATTTAGAGCAATGGGAATACCTAGGCGAAGGGTTTCGGCAAGACTGGTGAGATTAGGTAGGGCGAAGTTTTGGTAAAGGTTGACTGTTCTCATCGTTTTAGAGCGTCGACCATAAATTGCCATGCAACATAGCAAGAAAATCATTACGACTACCGTTGCCCATGCCGCCCCAACGCCGCCGAGCCGAGGCAAACCAAAATGACCAAATACGAAGGCATAATCAAGAATGCCATTGAGAATAAATGCCGCACTATTAAACACAAGCACCGGCCGAGTGTCCCCCATACCCTCAAAAGTAGTACGAAAAGCAAAGAACGCAGGGAACATGAAGCCAGTAATCAAAAAGGGATATAGATACCCTTTAGCAATGTGATAAACACGGTCTGAAACATCGAGATAACTTAGTGCATATATACCCGCTAGCACCGCACCAATAACCACCAACCCTATTGGCAAAGCCAGCCACAATGCTTGCTGGAATTGGAACCGTACTCGGTCAAACTGTCTGGCACCCCAAAAAGTACCGATAATAGGGCTGTTGGCGATCATAATGCCAATAACCATGAGATTGATGAGCGACCAGACACTGCCCCCTAATTGGAGTGCAGCTAGCGTATCGGCATCTACCTGTCCGGCGATATAAATATCTGTCACTGTCATTCCGACCACAGCTACCTGGCCCATAATCAAGGGGGTGGCAAGACGCATGAGAGACCGCGCATTGTCGGCGAACCTTGGCCTTTTCGCTCCAGCCAAAGGCTGATTTGAGATGGGTGCTAAGGACATAAAACTGTCTTTAAATAATGGGTTTCTAGTGTCCTTGAATAGGGCGACCAAAGAAAGAAAAATTTACTGTGCTTGAGTGTTCCAATCCGCATCTATTATTCTCAGCGAGCAAGGTACAATTCTGCTACACTCCGCGCCCGAGAAGGGCGTTAAATATTACATCTGCTGCTCCTTAAAATATTGATAACCAAACTGCGTGATTAAATTGACTGAAGAAACTACTGCTCCATCTGCTGACACTAATTCTGTAGCTGTTGATGTGCCGAAAAAGAAACCGGCCGCCAAGCGTAACGGACACAATACGAAACCTTGGGACATATCCCACTTTAAGGTTGAGCCTCAAGAAGGCAAGGCAAGATTTCACGACTTTGATTTGCCTCCGCAACTGATGCGCGGTATACAAGATGCCGGTTTTGAATTTTGTACACCTATCCAAGCGGCCTCATTACCGCATACCCTTAACGGGCATGACATTGTTGGTAAGGCGCAAACGGGTACTGGGAAAACTGCAGCATTTTTAATCAACATGATTACTGACTTAATTAATCATCCGGTAGATGACGAGCGTTTTGTGGGTGAAGCCCGAACTCTCATTCTAGCGCCAACTCGTGAGCTTGCTATTCAGATCGGTGATGACGCTACGCAACTATTGAAACATACTAATCTAACAGCGCATACGCTGGTAGGCGGTATGGACTATGGCAAGCAATTGCAGAAAATGAAAAAGTATGACTGCGATATTTTGGTTGGCACGCCGGGTAGATTATTGGACTTTGCAAACAATCGAGACATCTATCTTGATCGTGTAGAAGTGCTAGTAATAGATGAGGCTGATCGGATGTTAGATATGGGGTTTATTCCTCAGGTCCGACGTTTAGTAAATTTGACACCAAAGCGCGAAGATCGCCAGTCACTCTTGTTCTCAGCCACCTTTACTCCTGAAGTACTGCGTTTGTCTGAAACTTGGACAGACAGGCCAGTCACCGTAGAAGTGGGTGCCGAGCGCGTTGCTACGGATACCGTTGATCAGCAAATATTGATTACTACTGCCAAAGAAAAGTTTACGGTCTTAAACAATATACTTTTGGGCGACAACGTTGAAAGCGTCATGATCTTTGCCAATCGCAGAGATATTTGCCGCACCCTCCATGAAAAACTTAAAAAGCAGGGCTTTAAAGTAGGAATATTGTCTGGCGAGATACCTCAGAACCGTCGTATGAGAGCGCTGGAGTCGTTTAAGTCAGGTGCTTTGAAAGTTATGGTTGCAACGGATGTTGCAGGGCGTGGTATCCATGTTGACGGCGTTAGTCATGTTATTAACTATACCTTGCCAGAAGAACCTGAAGATTACGTGCATCGTATTGGCCGTACAGGCCGTGCTGGCAAGACGGGAATATCAATTAGTTTTGCCTGCGAAGACGATGCTTTTCTTTTAGAGCCCATAGAAAAGCTATTAGATATGAAACTGCCGTGCCTTATGCCAGAAGAGCATCTCATTCAACCGGTGGCAGTGCCCAAACCACCCGCTAAGAAAAAGCCGGTCAGCGTGCTCAAAGTAGAAGTGCCGAAAACAGAAGCGCCAGAAGAAACTGCGCCCTAGTCAATGTTCCGATGTTGTCGGCACCATAGAAGGCTGCCGGCAACCACCGACGCCGGTAACATCAGTAGATTTAATAGTGGGACGGCAGAAGCAATCATTGCTGTAAATCCAAAACCCATTGAGCTTAAACGGCTCGCGGTGACCTTGTTGCGTAAATCTGCAAAGGTAATATGTTCACTATCCGCGGCGTAATCTAAATATTGAAGACACAAACACCACGCTGCCCAGCTGGCAGCCAGAATAGGTGCCAACAAGTTTAGTACTGGAATAACACTTAGCAGTAAAGTTACTATTCCAACCACCACTGTTCTTGGCAAAAAATAGCCAATTAACTGAAGTTCTCGAATCAGACTATCCCACGCTCCGCTAAGTAACCCACTCTCAGCCAACACATTACTTTGGTCATCGCCGACTTCTGAGGCAATCACCCTTTGGGCAATCACCCCATAAAACGGCGACCCAATAAGGTTAGCTAAAATAGTGAAAGTGAAGGCATAAATAGCTAACGCCAATATCGCAAACAAAAACCAAATTATCCATGCGAGCCATTGCAACCAATCGGGTACTGACGTGGTGATGGTGGTAATCCAGTTCTGAAGCCAATTAGCAGCAAAACCTGTCGCTGAGGCAAATAGGACCATATTGATAAGTAGCGGGATGACAACCAACCAACGAATATCCCGCCGCCAAAGTATTTGTAATCCCTCAAGCATCAGCGAGGGCCCGTCGGTGATTACATTTATTATGGTTGGTTTTTTATTAATGGTAATGTCCTTTGTACGCCAAAGGTTATTTGTATCGCTTTACTTTGCAGTTCTCTCTAATTAGCAAGTGCTGTCCCCATTAGAGGTCAGGAATGCCGCATTAGACGCTGCTTTTGGCGATTCCAGTCGCGTTCTTTGTCGTCCATGCGTTTGTCATAGCTAGCTTTTCCTTTAGCCAGTGCGATCTCACATTTAATCAGATGATTTTTCCAGTACAAGGCGGTGCAGACAGCGGTGTGACCTTTTTGGTTAACGCCTTCTTCAAGCTTCTGTAACTCACGATGATTGAGCAGCAATTTACGTGTTCGCTTGGCATCGGTCACGAAGTGAGTTGAGGCGGATAACAGCGGTGTGATGTTAGTGCCGATTAACCAAGCTTCACCATCCCTCACGAACACATAAGTGTCGGTGAGGTTAACTTTGCTTTCCCTTAGACTTTTAACTTCCCAGCCGAGCAGCACTAAACCCGCCTCGAATTTCTCTTCAATGAAGTAGTCATGTTTAACTTTTTTGTTCAGCGCAATTGTACTTGAGGGCTGCTTTGGTTTCTTTTTAGTCATAGCTTGATTATACGTGGCGCGGGGTCTTTTTCATCAATTATTGCTAATTGCTTTTACAAACTAAATACATTGGCCATTTATTAGGTACTTAGTCTTTGAATGAGTACAATTTGACCTGAATCACTGGAGAGACGCGTATGGCACTGCAACAAAAAGGAATGCATGGCACTTGGACTAGTCGGTGGACATTTATTATGGCAGCGACAGGCTCAGCCGTTGGGTTGGGCAATATGTGGAAATTTCCTTATGTTGCAGGTAGTAATGGCGGTGGTGCCTTTGTTTTGATTTACCTTGGTTGTATATTGCTGATTGGCGTACCGGTTATGATGTCTGAAGTATTAATTGGCCGGAACGGTCGTCAAAGCCCAATCAACTCTATGAACGAAGCTGTTGCAGATAGCAATGCCAATTCACTTTGGCGTTGTGTGGGATGGCTTGGGGTTCTTGCAGGATTACTGATTCTATCTTTTTATGCGGTTATTGCGGGCTGGGCAATGGATTACATATTTTTGATTTCCTCGGGTGAGCTTCAGGGTGTCAATGGTGAGTCTGCGGCTGCTGCATTCAATAGCCTGTTATCTGATCCGAGCCGACTTATCTTTTGGCAAACTATTTTTATGGGTCTTTGTGTCGCCGTCGTTGTGGGAGGTGTTAAGAAAGGTCTTGGAATTGCCGTAGAAACACTGATGCCTATTTTGTTTATTATGCTGTTGATGCTGTTAGGGTTTGCGGTAATTGAAGGCAACTTTTCGGCCGCCGTCAACTTTCTGTTTAGTTTTAATCTAGAGGCTCTAACATGGCGTGGTGTGCTTGAGGCCATGGGTCAGGCATTTTTCACGCTAAGTATTGGTATGGGTGCGATCATGGCGTACGGTGCTTATATGCCGCAGAATGCGAATATAGGTAAAACCATTCTTATAGTGGCGTTTTTTGATAGTTCAGTAGCGATTATTTCTGGATTAATCATCTTTTCTATTGTGTTTGCGACCCCGGGTATTGAGCCCAGCGCGGGGCCTGGACTCATGTTTATTAGCCTGCCGGTCGCTTTTGGTAGTATGCCAGGAGGGCTGCTGATAGGCGCAGTATTCTTTGTTTTGGTTTCTATTGCCGCATGGAGTTCAGCAATTTCGCTGCTTGAACCCTGCGTTGCGTGGTTGATGGAGGCAAAGCATATTGGTCGGACCAAAGCGAATTTTGTCATTGCTGGAACTGCTTGGGTTCTTGGTTTAGGGAGTGTGTTTTCGTTTAACATTTGGGCTGAGTATAAGATCGCTGGGTTCACATTCTTTGATTTCCTTGATTTTCTTACCGCCAACATTATGCTTCCGATTAGTGGGTTACTGATTACGCTGTTTGTCGGCTACGTGATCAAGCGCGAAGTGATTGATTTTGAGATGGTGGGTACCTCTGAGCGAGTCATGCAGTTATGGCAATTGACGATTAAATACATTGCGCCTTTTGCGATTGGTCTGGTATTTATAATGGGCGTATACGATAAATTTTTTGCATAAAAGGTAATGGATTTTGAGTGAAATAAAGCGTTCTGCACTGGTTATGCATTCTGCTCAGGCGATGTATGACTTGGTCAATGATGTATCTAATTACCCGTCTTTTATGGAGGGGTGTTACGGGGTAGAAGTCTTTGAGCACACTGATCTGACAATGCTTGCACGCCTAGATCTAAAAAAGGCTGGGGTTAGTCTGAGCTTAATGACACGCAATCACTTAAAGGCTCCTTCGGCTATAAAGATGACATTGGAAGATGGACCTTTTAAGACCTTCCGTGGTGACTGGGTATTTACGGCGTTAACTGAAAAAGCCTGTAAGGTTGAGTTAGATATGGAATTTGATTTCAGTAGTAGAAGCTTAAGTTTTGCGGCCTCTAATCTATTTGCTGGCGTGGCCAATAATTTGGTAGATTCTCTGTGCCTCCGAGCGGACAAAGTCTACGGAAAGAATAGTGCCTGAGACTGCCGCCATGATTAATGTAGAGGTGGCCTATGCGTTGCCTGACAGGCAATTTCTGATTTCACTTAAAGTGCCTTACGGCACGACCGCTTTACAGGCCATTGATAGATCTGATTTGCGACAAAAGCTTCCTGAACTGGATATCAGTAAAGTGGGTATCTTCTCTCAGGTGTTGGGTAGTAAAGGTCTTGCCGATGCGGATGTCTATGAGTTACAGCAAGGTGATCGAGTAGAAATTTATCGACCATTAACCTTGGATCCAAAAGAAATTCGCCGCCGCCGAGCGGAGGAAGCCAAAAAGAAGCGAAGGGTAGATCTCTAGGCTAATCATTTAAGCGATTTTTATCGATTAACGAATCCCAGTTGCTAATCTTCAATCTCAGTGTATCGGTTAATTTTTCTCTGCTTCGGTAAGAGTATAATTACCGGCCATTTCTTTTAATAACCCTTGATCGTCGAAATACACGATGACATCTTCCTTTGTTTCGACACCTGTCGCTGAGAGACGTCGAAATGGGTAATCCCATCGATTCTGGTTAAACATATCGGCAACAAGAGGAGTCCCCAGAACAAATTTTACCTGTGCTTTGGTCATGCCTATCTTCAACTTATCGACCATCTCTTGATCGAGAATATTACCCTGTTGAATATCAATTTTGTGGACGCCTGGGAACTTAATCCAGCTGCAGCCGGAAGACAGGAGCGAGAAAAAAACAAGGCTCAAAAGAATTAATCGCATGGTGGGGTTCCAGTTAGCGCAAAGAAGATGGATAATAACCGCATATTCTAAAATAAAGAAGAGCAAACCATGAATCGTAAAGATCAGGAGCTAAAAAAGGCCGGTCTCAAGGTCACACTACCGCGGATCAAGATACTGCAAATTCTTGAGAGTACTCCCGATTGGCATATGACTGCGGAAGACATCTATCAAGCTCTTCGTGATGCTCAAGAGGATGTTGGTATAGCGACTGTCTATCGAGTTCTTACTCAGTTCGAAGCAGCGGGACTTATTACGAGACATAGTTTTGATAGCGGCCCGGCCGTCTATGAATTAGACCGTGGTGATGGGCATGATCACATGGTGTGCACTGAAACAGGGACGGTAGTTGAGTTCCAAGATGCTGAAATTCAAAAGATCCAAGCGAAAATCGCCAAAGACAATGGTTATAAGGTGGTTGGTCATAGCTTGGTGTTATACGTCAAACCAATCTAACAACTCAAGATAAACTGAGACATATCCTTTAAACGGAATCAAACTTAACCCTATGCCAACCTTGCAGCAAATAGAAGATTTTCTCAATGCATGGGCAGATCTAATGTGGAGTACACCGCTAGTTATTTTGCTAGTTGGCGGCGGTATGTTTTTTATGGTGTATTCACGCTTCCGGCCATATCGATATTTTGGTCACGCGATTGCTTTACTCCGCGGTAAGTACAGTGATCCTAATGATCCTGGGCACATCCCACATTCTCAAGCATTAGCAACGGCGCTCTCAGGTACCCTTGGTTTGGGTAATATTGCCGGTGTTGCGATTGCAATAAGCATGGGTGGACCTGGCGCAGTATTTTGGATGTGGGTTACAGCCATTGTTGGTGTTTCGACCAAATTTTATACGGCGTCGCTGGCAGTTATGTACCGTGGAAAGGATGCGGATGGCACTGTGCAGGGCGGCCCCATGTATGTTATTACAGAGGGGATGGGTAAACGCTGGTATCCTCTAGCGGTAGTATTCGCTTTAGCGTGTACTATCGGTGCTCTACCCCTTTTTCAAGCTAACCAATTTATTCAATTACTCCGTGATGTAGTTGCAATTCCTGCTGGATTAGCGACGGCCGACAATCATTTTAGCTTTGATTTAGTTTCTAGTTCAATCGTGGCGATCTTGGTATGGCTCGTGGTCGCTGGACGTATTGAACGCATAGGTCGTATTACTGTTAAGTTAGTGCCTTCGATGGTGCTCCTTTATCTTTATATGGCGGGTACGGTTCTCTATACCTTTGCTGCGGATATTCCTGCTACTCTACTGCTTATCGTTACCGACGCTTTTACAGGAGAGGCGGTGGCGGGGGGCTCTGTGGGTGCTGTGATTTTAATCGGAGTACGACGGGGCGCTTTCTCTAATGAAGCTGGGATTGGTACTGAGTCAATGGCGCACGGCGCCGCTAAAACACAAGAGCCGATTAGGGAGGGTATTGTGGCTATGGTCGGGCCAGTGGTAGACACTTTGATTGTGTGTACATGTACTGCCCTAATTATCTTGCTGACCGGCGTATGGCAAAGTGCGGAGGGCGTGGAGGGTGTGACCATGACCGCTCGAGCGATCCAGCAAGTGTTTCCTAATACGGGTATCTACTTATTACTTATCATGGTGGGATTATTGAGCTTTAGCACCATGGTCACCATGTGGTTTTACGGTGCTAAATGTACCGGATTTCTACTAGGATCTCATCGCCAGCATTATTACACGCCGATCTACTTAGCGTTGCTCTTGGGTGGCGCTGTGGTTTCAATGGATATTGTAAACGGACTCATTCTAGCTACCTATGCAACGATGGCCATACCGACGATGATTTCCGCGTTATATCTATCGCCCAAGGTCAACCAGGCGGCAAACATCTATTTTTCAGGATTGAGAAACAAAGATTAGTTACAGTAATTTTTCAATATGCTTAGCAATTGCATCAGGTTTGGTTACCGGTGCAAACCTTTCTGTTACCTGACCCTCGCGATTGATTAAAAATTTTGTAAAGTTCCATTTAATACTATCTGTTATAAGCCCCTTCGCTTGTTTTGTAAGGTAGCTGTAAAGCGGGTGTTGCGCAGCCCCATTGACATCAACTTTTCCCATCACTGGAAAGCTTAGTCCATAGTTGAGTTGGCAAAATTCTTGAATAGAATCGTTGCTACCTGGCTCCTGAGCACCGAATTGATTACAGGGCATTGCTACTACGACAAGGCCACGATCACTATAACTGTTGTGTAGTGCCTGTAAACCTTCGTATTGTGGGGTAAAGCCACATTGACTTGCAGTGTTCACTATAAGTACAACATTACCTTTGTAGTCAGCCAAGGATTTTTCTTGGTTATTACTAGTCGGTATAGTGAAATCATAAATTGTTGCAGAACTTGTCACGGTTACTATCCTTCTCGATGAAATTAATTGGGTTATTTAAAGCAATGTTCTGATGCTGGGAAAGTACCACTTCTAACATCGTCACCGTAAGCAGTAATAGCATCTTGAATACTATCTTTACCGGCCAGAAAATTTTTGGTGAATTTGGGTAACCGCTGCGAAATACCTAACATATCATGCAAGACCAATACCTGCCCGTCAGTGTCTGCACCGGCACCAATGCCAATAACAGGAATATTCAGTGCGCGGCTTAAAGATGCTCCAAGAGAGTTAGGGACGCACTCAACCACCATCAGCTCAGCGCCTGCCTCTTCCAGAATTAGCGCTTCTTTGATGATTTGCTCGGCTTCTGCCTCGTCTTTACCTTGAACTTTATATCCTCCCAGCTTATGTACTGACTGAGGAGTAAGCCCTACATGCCCGCATACAGGGATCCCCCGCTCACTGAGTAAAAAGACTGTATCTGCGAGCCATTCACCACCCTCTAGCTTCACCATTTGTGCTCCCGCCTGCATGATTAAAGCGGCATTATCAAGTGCTTTGACGTCGGTGGAATAAGACATAAACGGCATGTCACTCACTAAAAGAGAGCGGTTATTACCCCGTTTAACGGCAGCTGTGTGGTATACCATTTCATCAACAGTGACGGGAATAGTACTATCACGACCCTGAATGACATTACCCAGTGAGTCGCCAACCAAAGAAACTTCGATACTAGAATGTTCAATTAAGCGCGAAAATGTGTAGTCATACGCGGTAATTGCTGCGAACTTTTCGCCTTTCTCTTTCATCGAGTTTAATGTGCTTATAGAAATTGTTTTCATGGTATTGATATGACCTCTATCTTGACTTAATGACCCAGATTACTAAATTTTTTAGTATGACATGGAAGAGGTGTTGGAGATCTCCTCTATTGGGTACGGATTGTAGTAGTGCCGACCTGAGCGAGTTTGCAGTATGTAACGGACTAAGTTTTGATAATCACTTTCGTTCTCTTGATTGGCCAGATTTATTTCTGAGGTGTTTACAATTAGTAGTGGCGTATCATCATAATGGTAGAAAAACTGCGTATATGCATCGTTAAGCTGCTGTAAATATGACTCTTCGATCGGTTTCTCAATAGCATTACCTCGACGTTGCAGTCTCTCATATAAAGTAGCTGTTGGCGCTTGTAAATAGATGACTAAGTCAGGCTTTGGAAGATCAGTAATAATATTGTCATAAACTGTTTGGTAGAGCCGATATTCATCATCCTCTAATGTTACTCTCGCGAATAATGGATCCTTATCGATCAAGAAGTCTGAAACGCGTACCTGCTGGAAAATATCGCCCTGTCGCAATGCCTGTAGTTTTTGCATCCGCTGAAATAAAAAATGTAATTGAACGGGCAAGGCATGAGTTCGTCTGTCTCTATAGAAACGCTCAAGAAATGGATTGGTCTCAGGTTCTTCTAGTAAAATATCATAGTTGAATGTGGTAGCAAGGCGTTTCGCTAACGTTGTTTTACCGACACCGATAGGGCCCTCAACGGCGATATAACCAGGCATAGATACAGCCGAACGTTCTAAATTAAAATTCACTAATAGACTATCGTCCACAGATGACCTCGAGATTATTCTTTATCACCATTAAAGCTTTACGATACCCTGATCGGCACAGTTTGCCAACAAGTCAGCCGTGCTTTTACCTTGGGCACTAAAAAATCCGGCATCTAACTCTAATAATGGCACTAAAACAAATGCACGCTCTTCCATTCGAGGATGTGGGATGGTCAATCGTTGGCTGGCTATTTCAGAATCTGCGTAAGTTAATATGTCTAGATCAAGCGTTCTAGCCCCCCAGCGTTGCTGACGCTTACGATCATGTTCACTTTCAATTTCCTGTAGATAGTCCAGCAGTTGAAGAGGTAGTAATTCAGTACTTAAACGTGCTACTGCGTTAATGTAGTCTGGCTGATCTTGGGGGCCTATAGGGCTGGTGCTGTAAAACGAGGACAGAGTAATTTCATATATATGCGGGTGATCTGATAATCTTTGGACTGCCCTATTTAATTGATCACGAGAGTCAACCATAGATCCAGAGAGATTACTGCCAAGACCAATATAGGATAAGGTCATTAGTCTTCAGGGACTTTTTTCTTTCTGGGGCCCCGGCTACGACGCCTTTTCTTTACTGCTTTACCTGCGTCATCAGCCATCTGTTGCTGTTCTTCGGGATTAACCTCTTGGTATGTTGTCCACCACTGGCCTAAACCATCGAGATTTTCTCCGGCTTGTTCACGCAGTAAAATAAAGTCGTATCCAGCTCGGAAACGAGTATTCTCTGATAGGCGTTTCGCACGCTGCCCACCGCGTCTCGGCAACTGCAATTGTAAATCCCAAATTTCACGCATCGGAATTGTAAAGCGTTTTGGAATAGCGGTTATATGAACCTGCTGAGAAATTACTTCACTGGATGCTTTGCTCAGTGCATAGCTGGCTGAATTTCCTTTGTCACTTAGCTGTGTGGCTAATTTTTCTACCGAGGGCCAGAGTAACGCGGCATAAATAAAGGCTGGAGTAACTCTCTGATTTGAACTAATACGACGATCAGTATTGATAAATGCCTGCTCAAATAAATTATTGGCATTATTACTACCGTCATTCGCTAAACGACTAGCTTGGGGAACTAAATAATCGAAGAGGTTATAATCTCGCAGCAGGATGTAGATTGCCGCGCCTTTTCCGCTCATAAATAATTTTAGTGTCTCATCAAATAATCGAGGTGGCGATACCTGAGCCAAATCAGCAGATAATTTACTCATCGGTTTTGCTGTGCGTGAGTCGATATCAAACCCTAGTTTAGCCGCAAAACGCACTACACGAAGAAGTCGCACTGGATCCTCTCGATAGCGAGTCGACGGGTCTCCAATAATTCGAATAGTTCGGTTGTTGATATCATCCAATCCACTAGTGAAGTCATGGATGCTATTGTCACTCGGGTTGTAGTAGAGTGCATTAACCGTGAGATCCCGTCGGCTCGCATCTTCATGCATTGATCCGAAAACATTATCCCGAGTCAGCATTCCAGTCTTACTTTGCTGTCTCAGCCCAATATTTTTCTTTCCTGCATCTTGGCCCGCTTGGTCGTTTGATCGGAAAGTGGTTACTTCAATGAGTTCGCGACTGAACTGTACGTGAACAATTTGGAATCTGCGTCCAATGATTCTTGAACGTCTGAACAAAGATTTCACTTCGGCAGGTTCTGCGTTAGTGGCCACATCAAAATCTTTAGGTTTGATGCCAAGTAGTAAATCTCGCACTGCTCCGCCGACAATATAGGCGTCGAATCCAGCGTTTTGGAGAGTTTCCACGACTTTTCTAGCATCTCTACTAATCATGTTAGCGGTTAGAGAGTAGGTGGCACCATCTGTGACTGATGGACTTGATGATTTCGTTTTATCGTCAAAAAAGTTGATGATGCGCTTAAGCATTGATTGCTGACCGATAGCGTTTATTTGACCGCCAGTTTAACAGAGGATCTGGCTTTCAGTGTGACTTATTAGTTTTGATGATTATTGCAGAACTAAAGATTTACTGCCTTACCTATTTCAAAGCAAAAGGGGCTGTCCAAAGACAGCCCCTTTAAATGAGCTTTGAGGCCTAAGCCTACCAAACCCTATCGCAATCCAACGTTATTATTATTATTTATTATTATTATTACCCACACTAACCGTGTGGAAATCCTATTCTCAGTTATAAATCTATCCAGTTCAAGCATTTAGTGCGTTTTTTATGATAATTCATTGGGGGTTTAGTCTCTAAGTAGAATCGATTAATCGGTTTTACGGCTAATCCCAAGTTTATTGCGTCGCTGCCAGAGGCTTTTACGGCTAATACCCAATTTCTCCGCTAGTACTGTTTCGCTCATAGTGGACTGATTGTCTAACACGAACTGGGTAAAATAATTTGTTAAAGATGCGGCATCCTCTCCACTCTCCGCTATAGTTGATAGCGTCAGCTGGCGTTTTTGGATAGAGCTTGGCGATTGACCATTTATTTTTAAGGTTGAGGGAGAGATCGATTCGCCTTTCTCCAGCAGAATGGCAGCCTGATAAAGAGTGTTCTTGAGTTCTCTAATATTGCCAGGCCAATTATTTTGACTTAGTAGATGCCTGCTGTCTTTAGATATCGTAACGGCGAAGTTTAGCTCATTACTGAACTGCGCTAAAAAAGCATCCGTCAATTGAATGATATCTGATGGCCGCTCTCTCAATGGTGGAACTTGGATATTAACAGCATCAATTGACAGTAATAGATCAGGACAAAATTGATCTGAGTTACACAGTTCATGTAGGTTTTTAGTCGTAGATGCTAGGCAGCGTATCGACGTACTTTTGGTCAATCTTAATACATGGGCACTTAAAGTAACCGGAAGATGGCATATGTCCCTTAAAAAGATACTGGTGGGTTCATTCCCGTCTCCCGCAAGATTAAGATATTGATTAATTTCCTCTGCAGTCACAGTCGCACAATTGATCACCGATAAAAATCCATTACAAAGAGCGCTGGCATTGTGGATCGTTCGGGCAATAGCGAACTTGCCGCTGCCAACTTCCCCTGAAATTAGAACTGGGGCCTTGGTAGGTGCGACTTTGCTAATAGTATTTAAAATGCCGATTGTTGATTCACTATTCCCTACTAGAGGATCTTGTGTTGTGTTGAGTGATTCCTTTTTATGAGTCTCATGATCTATGATTCGTTTCACCGAGCTCATCAATTCTTCATGATCGAATGGTTTAGAAATGTAATCTGCAGCACCCTTTCGCATAATATCTACGGCTGATCTTAAACTTGCAAAACTAGTCATAATTAGAACTGGCACACTACCTGTAGCGCCAATGAGTTCTGCTCCGGAGCCTCCTGGGAGTCGCAGGTCACTGATGATTAAATCAAACTCGTTAAGGTTGAAGTTATTTAAAGCCGCTTTGACACTCACTGCCTGTGATGCCTGATAGTGGTGTCGTTCGAGGAGCTTGACTAAAGAAATACGAATTATCTCTTCATCCTCTACGACTAAAATTCTTTTACTTGGTGGGTTCACGTCTGAATGAGCTCAAATAATTTAGTTTTATGTATGCTTTAAGCAGTTTACTGCTCGTTGAACACATCTTACTCTTCCAATTTATTAAAGGTTAGCGCAACGGTGGTACCGCAGCTACTATTTTGCGCGGGACTTGAAATAGTAATTTCAGCGCCGAGGCCCTTAACTAGATTAAATACAACCCACAGACCTAGTCCGGTTCCTTTTCCAGGGTCTTTGGATGTAACGAAGGGCTCGAACAATTGTGATTGAAGATTTTCTGCGATACCTGTGCCCGAGTCATTTATAGTAACCCGTATTTTTTCATCTAGAGAATTTGCCAATATTGTGATCGCACTGTTGGGTGGTGAAGCGTCTCGGCTATTACTGAGTAGATTTAGAAAGACTTGGATAAGTTGATGATAGTCGCCCAATATATTTAAGTTTGGCGCTATGAGGCAGCTAAAGGAAAGTGTTGACGCATGATCGGCAAGCGTTATGAGTTGTATGGCTTCTTCACATGCTTCCTTAAGATTGACTCTCTTGAAATGACGCCCTGTAGGCGTTTCTCCGCGTGAAAAATTAATCAGTGAATCAACGATCCGTTTAATACGATCAGTTTGGGAGAGAATATGTTGCGCGGATTCGCTAATTTGTTCTGGTTCCATCTCGTGTTCCAGGTTTTGGGCAATACAAGCTATTCCGGTGACTGGATTACCTATCTCATGTGCTACGCCTGCCGCCAGTCGACCCATCGATGCAAGACGCTCATTGTCGATTGATTTTTGAATTAATATCACGGATTGAGTTTTTTCCTCGACCAGCAGAATAATATTGTCATTGATTTCTTCCATCGACATTTGTGTCGATTTTTGAAAACTGAACCAACGAATACTGCCATTTATGTCTAAGCGAACGTTATCTCTGCTGGCCTCATCACTGACTAAAAATGAGGTAATCTCTGATTTCCAGGGATCAGGTAGATCTCTGACCAAACTTCCTGACGCGCTACCGGGGTCTATTTGGGTATAGTTTGAGATAGCTGCATTCCACTTCAGAATTTCTCCATTTTGGGCCAGTGCAATAACGCCGATGGGCAATTTATCCAATATTTCACGGTGGTGTACGCGAAGTTTATTCAGCTCGCTGGCAATACCAGTTAATTGATCGCCTTGAACTGCCAGCACGGATTCAAGCAGGAATATATCTTCTTGCTGGGTGCCAGAGGGCGAAGGAAGAGGAAGTGCTTGGCTCATTATTCTATCTGCAGCAAGCACGCCAAAACGCATATTTAACGAGGCATTAATGGTATCCCTTATCTTCCGTAATGCTCCTGGCCGTAATTCATTAGTATCAAACTTAAGGCTACTTAAAGCGGATTGAATTTCTGTGTCAGCTTCTTTACCGAGCACCAAAAATAGCTGTTGGTTCATTTCAGCAATACTTTTTTGTTTTAGCTCTACGCGTATCGGTATGTAAACATTATCGGCCATACAGATGGTGGCGAAATTCTTTTGTTGCTCATCCATTTTACTGAAAATAGAAAATAAGGTACAAAGAGTAATGTTGAGCATCAAGGCCTCAATGGACCAGACCTCCCAAGCCTGCATTCCAAATAGTAATGGCTTTTCAATCAAAGGTACTTGCCAGTACCAATCACCAAATATTAAGGGTAATGCCAGAGTCACTAGCCACACAAAAATGCCTGCTGAGAGCCCAGCGATAAATCCTTTTCTACTCACTTTCGGTAAGTAGATGGCAGCTATCATTCCGGGCATTAATTGCGCTAATCCAGCAAAACCGACTAGATATAGATCAGTAATACTGCGAGTTTTGGCTACGAAGCTTAGCAGGATACAAAACAGCATTAACCCGAGTGAAATCGTAAAATAGCGTCGATTAATCCATTGCGTTAAATTTTTTGGCTCAGACAGTTTCTTACCGGGTAATACGAAACTATTAAGAATCATTCTTGTGGAGAACATGATTAAACTGCAGCAGAGAGCTAGCGCTAAAAGAATGATGCTGGCGGCACCGAGACTGGCAATTAGTGGTTGCTCGAGTGCCAGTGGTAATGCAAAAAGATATTCTTGAAATGTGGAGTTAGATTGTAATGATAGCCCACTCCATAATAATGGAAAAATAGGGATGCAGGCTAAAAGCATTAGCAATGGGTATGCCCAGGACATAGTGCTAGCTTGACGATCGGATATAGCATCAGAAACAAGCATATTGAAGTTAGCTGGAAAGGATATGCCTGCTGCCAGGAAAATTATAAATATGCTATATGACGAATCGAAACGTTTAACAATTGTTTGTTGGCCGCTATCGACCACCCATGCGTTCATTTGAGAGACACTACTAAATTCTGCGGTGACTGCAATCCATGTTGACAGACTCACTGCGATTATAAGTAAGAGTCCTGCTGCCGCCATAATCCATCTAAGTTGTTGGGCAATGCCGACTTTAATTGATTGTCTGACGGTTACGCTTACCGCTATAAGCAAGAGCAAGCAGGTAATTGGCTTAATGCTAGAATTAAAAATATTATCGACCAAAGAATCTGTCGCCAGTATTTGGGCAACAACGAGTGGGATAATGGATAGCGTGGTTGCTAAACAACTAACAATGGCGACGTTTTTTCCTCGGTATCGAAACGTTAAAAAATCTACTGAGGTTGCTAATCTGACTACGCTGCTGAGGCGACGAATGGGAAACAGCACTAGAGGTGCGATAACAAAAACCAGAGAGAAACCGAACAAAGCTAAGATCATGGTGTAACCGTACCGGCCTGCCATCTCAATCGAACTCGTTGCGAGAAGCACGCCGGTACTTGCAAAAAGAGCTAGCGATAAAATAAGATTCTGACTTTTGGAATCATTCCTTGCATTGATTGCCCGTGTGACGAAGCAAGTGATAAAAATAATTAGTGTTGTAAAAAAGACGATCTGGATACTCATTTTTTGCTTCGCTCACGCTGTAATGTAAACGTGGAAAAAACTAACAATCCCCAGACTAAAAAAACTCTGAACCAGTGTCCAGAGGGCTCTAACGCCCATTGGATAGCAAGAGGAAAAACGACAATACTTAGCAGTAGTAGTGTTGCAACTAATCGATAATTAAACATAGGCGCCGTTTTTTTTAGATAGTGATATCAGTCCGATCTTTGATGGTATTCAAGGTTGCTCTGCAAAGCAAACCTAACAAAACTATTTTTGCTTCTTTAAAAACCTTTGGGCGCTGGTACTGTTAAGTTAGTTGGTAGTTTATTTTGATCCCAGTTTTGGATTGCCCAAGATATTATTTCTGCGGTGGGAAGAGAACTTAACTTATGTGGTGGACACTGTTGTAACCAATCAAGCGCGACGCATAGATTTGAAGACTCATTTCCTGCAGGTAAGCCTGTTGCCAAATTTTGCTTACTCAGTTTTTTTCCATTACTCGTTACGGCGATTGGAACATGAGCATAGGACGGTTGTTTATAGCCAAGGCACTGCTGCAGATAGATTTGACGAGGCGTCGAATTGAGTAAGTCTGAACCTCGGACCACCCGAGTTACCGCTTGAAACGCATCATCTACTGTGACCGCAAGCTGGTATGAAAATAAGTCATCACGCCGTTTAATAATAAAATCGCCCACTGTCGAGCGCAAGCTTTGACTAACGTGACCGATAAATTCGTCATCAAAACTGATAATATCAATCTGATGAAGCAGCGCTAGCCTCGTGGCATTGTTTTGCCCATCCAAATCGAGCGTCCGACAATGATTGTCATAGAGGCCACTTAACTCAGTTATTCGTTTACGATTGCATTGGCAGTGATAAGCCAACTGCGCCTCTTCCAGTGATAAAATGACTTCAGCGTAGGCGTCAAGGCGCTGACTTTGGTAGAGAACCTGTCCATCCCAGCATAGACTATGCGCTTCAAGTTGATTAAGGATATGTTGGCTAGCGCCTTTGATTTCACGAGGAGGGTCGAGATCCTCCATTCTAACCAGCCATTGCCCTCCGCGCACTTTTGCATCTAGATAGCTGGCAAGAGCGCATGCTAATGAACCAAAATGGAGAGGCCCCGATGGGGAAGGCGCAAATCGGCCAATGATTTTTTCTTGTACCATGTCTTAAGCCATAAACGTCAAACTAGGGCTGAAACTAGCTTAGACCTAGTCTTTCATTAGCCTCCAGTGAGCTGTTTTTCCTTAATCTCATCTAGTGTCTTGCAGTCTACGCAAAGATCGGCGGTCGGACGAGCTTCTAATCTGCGTATACCTATATCAATTCCGCACTGGTCGCAAAATCCATAGTCATCATCTTCGACGCGAACTAAAGTTTTGTCTATTTTTTTGATGAGTTTGCGTTCACGATCACGCGTTCGCAGCTCAAGACTAAACTCTTCCTCTTGGGTAGCACGATCCGCGGGATCGGGAAAGTTAGCAGCTTCATCTTTCATGTGAGTCACGGTCCGGTCAACCTCTTCCATTAACTCATGCCGCCATGCTTTTAAAATCTGCTTAAAATGCTCGCGCTGATTTTCATTCATGTACTCTTCATTCTTTTTTTCCACATAGGGGCTTAACCCATGAATAGTCACTGAGCTTTTAGAGGCTACTTTTGCTTTCTTTGCAGCCTTAGCGACCTTAGGGGCCGATTTTGCAGATTCTTTTACTGTGGTCATGAACATATTCCGCTGTTTGTGTATAGCCAAAAAAACGACGATGGTTTATAGAGATATTTTCACTATTTATCAAGTAAAATTTACGAATTCTGCAAATTTATGTGAAAAAGAGTAGTCGTTAGAGCTGTGATAATAGTAGACCATTGTTACAATAGTGCACGGCTCTATTAAATTTAATTAATACCGCCGAGTCAACGTACTTGTAATTTTAGGGTTTTATGTCTGATGTTAGATTTCCCCCAGCTATATCCAGCGGTGTTTGTGAGGCGTTATAAGCGCTTTTTTGCGGATGTTATGGATTCTCAGGGTAATTTAATGACAATTCATTGCCCAAACACAGGGTCAATGAAAAATTGTCTGATTGAGGGATCTAATTGTTGGTATTCGCTGTCGGACAATCCTAAACGCAAGTTGTCAGGAACGTTAGAAATCATTACGACCAGTCACGGTCAGTTGGCTGGCATCAATACTATTATGACCAATCGATTGGTCGCCGCCGCTTTGGCTATAAATCAAATTCCAGAATTAAGAGGATATGATTTAGTGCGACCAGAGGTGGCCTATGGATCTGAAAAAAGCCGAATTGATTTTCTGCTTCAAGCTACAGCTGGGCATTTGCCAGACTGCTATGTTGAGGTGAAAAATGTAACTCTTGATATGGGTGATGGCCTTGCTATGTTTCCAGATTCTGTAACCACTCGCGGCACTAAGCATCTGCGCGAGTTAATAGAAATGGTCAATCTTGGATATCGCGCAGTATTATTGTTTTGCGTACAATTGAACAACGCTGACCGTGTTAAAGTCGCTACCGATATTGATCCCATATATGCTAAAACTATGGCATTGGCACTCTCTAAAGGCGTGGAGGTAATAGCATGGCGCGCCAAGATAAATAGTGACGGTATTAGTTTACATGAGCCTATCAGCTATCTTGGCGGTTGCTAGGCATTTGAATGGGTGATCTGAACTAATTGCCGATCCTAAATGGTAGACTTAATTGTCTATTAGAAAGCTGATTTTAAACGATTATTTACTTTTTTTGTCATCACGGTATACACTCCAAAATTGGTATGTACATCTAGAGGTAGAGGCCTGATAACACGATGATGGTAGAGAAATCTAGTGATACAGATATCTTGACCGGCACAACAGACCGGCATTTGGTTGGTTTGGGTCCAAACAAATCGAAAGGCGGTCACATGATTCCGTCAAATATGTTGGTCCACAAAGAAGCTTTAGGGCCCTTCATAGCGCTAAAGACTGCTGCTGCTGAGGAGGGCTTTGACCTTTGTATTTGCAGTGCCTATCGATCGTTTGATCGTCAGAGGGTAATTTGGAATGACAAGTTATCAGGGCTAAGGTCGGTATTAGACCAGTTTAGTAATCCTATAGATTTGAATCAGTTAAGTGATTGGCAGAAAATTGAAGCCGTATTGCGTTGGTCGGCATTACCCGGGACTTCGCGTCATCATTGGGGAACTGACTTTGATGTCTATGATGCCGCCGCAATGGTCGATGGTTATCAAATTCGGCTAGTTCCAGAGGAGTGTCAAGGTACAGGTATTTTTGCGCCGATGCACGATTGGTTAAATGGCGCACTCGCCAACACCCAAAATGATTTCTATAGGCCTTATGCGGTCGATCGTGGAGGTGTGGCTCCTGAGTTATGGCATTTAAGTTACCGACCGATTGCTGATAGTTATGCTGAGCAATTTAGCATTCCGATTATTACTCAGCAGTTAGTGAATGATGGACAGCTAATGTATCTTGATATCGTATTGGAGCATATCGATGAAATCATTGAGCGCTTTGTTACGCTGTAATTCAACGTTTTAAGGCATTTTTACCAATGGTTAGAGAAGAATTTGTTTGGCAGCTGATTAAGGGCGAGGCTGATTGGCTAGTCAAATCTGAACCTTTGATGTCCGAATTTCTGCAAAGATCTATCCTTGATCATTCAAGTTTATTGGAAGCTTTAGGTCATTGTCTCGCTTATCAGCTGATTGATTCTCAGTGGACCAGCGCTAGTCTGAATAATATTATTAGGGAAGCGCTTGAGTCAGATAGCCAAATTATAATGAACGCATGCTTAGATTTGTCAGCCAGTTTTGAGCGTGACGCAGCCTGTGACAAATATCTTACGCCGCTTCTATATTATAAAGGTTTTCAGGCGCTACAGCTGCAACGAGTGGCGAATTGGTTCTGGAGAAATGGCCGTAATGAAGTAGCATTTTTTTTGCAAAGTAGGATGACTGAAGTGTTTCATGTCGATATTCATCCGGGGGCGAAAATTGGTTCAGGTATTATGCTTGATCATGCGACGGGTTTGGTTATTGGTGAGACTTCGGTCATTGGAAATAATGTCTCTGTGTTACATTCTGTAACGCTCGGTGGAAATGGCAATAAAAAGGGTAAGCGACATCCTACCATTGGTGATGGAGTGATGATTTCAGCGGGTGCAAAAATTATTGGTAATGTTAACATCGGCGAGGGCAGTAAAATTGGAGCGGGTAGTTTGGTGCTCAAATCGATGCCAGCCCATGCAACTGTGGTGGGTGTTCCTGCATCGGTGATTGGAGTTCCGCTTGATGAGATTCCTGCGCTAAATATGAATCAAAACTTGGATGTCTAGAGTTACAAAATGACTGAAAAAGACATTTTAGGACTGCTTTATTCGCGTATTGTGAGGACCACAGAACATTCACTCAATGACCTTGTAGCGGTATTTAAAACTCACGAAGCTTTTCGATGCGAAGTGGTTGCATGTCTTGTGCTGATACCCGTAGCATTTTGGTTGGTGGCGTAGTCGCTATAGACAGATCGAGGCCAGGTGGGAGATTTGTTTTTCAAGTAAAAGCTGGCGTTGTTCAGGGAAACCTTGGAATTCAAAGCAGTGTTCCTCCAATTTGCTAAAACGAGCGATGGAGCTCAATTGGTCAATATCATACTCGGCTATTGATAAAGCGATAATGCCTTTGTCTATTCGATTAGATAGCGACAATGACGTTTCTTTTAATGTGGATATGCTTTCGTGATATTTAAAAGTAGGCAGTGCTGAAATATTGTCACTGCATAGAGTCCAGTTGATAGCTAGTTCAATTCCAAGCTTAACCGACAACCTTTCAAGTAGCTGTTGAAGAGAGTACATCGCCATCAGGCAAACTAAAATATGTTGTTTTGAGCATTGAGTCGAACGAATATAAAAACATACTCCACCCTGCGTACCCTCTAGCCGCTGGCCTCCGTAAAGCTCGATTGTTCGCTCAACACAAAGATCGATATGTTCGAAGAGTAATTCAAGATTTTCATGATTTAGTTGCTGACCTAAACTGAGTCTATTTTTGATAGTTGCAGTAACCACTGAGCAGTAATAGCCACTATTGGGCAGGCCGTCTGATTCTCTAGAGCTTGATAATAGTGGTTGAAGCCTTGTTTCTAATGCAAGTATTTCATCGACCATGGGATCACTACTTCCTGGCAAACGATTCGTTAGCGAACGCAACCGGCGAGAGACTCTGTCTGTGAGTCGATAACATGCATAAATACATACTACTGAGAACAGCAGCCATAACAATCCCCAAAAAAAGAAAACATTTGAGTATGCCGCGTATATCGGTTGACTATTAATAGCAATCACCAGGGTGCCTGCGAGAGAGTCTTCAAGGAGAATGTTGCGCTTAAATGTTTCCAGATTAGCAGGAGCCGTTTGGGCCTGAGAACTTTGGGCTATTAGTGTGTTTTCGACGTCATATAGACTCGCGCTATAGACAACTTTATCTTTGGTTGCGTTGCGCAGAGTGAATTGAACGGCAACGATATCGCTGCTGAATAAAGGGGTTCTAATAAGTTCTGATAATTGACTAAGGGTCGCGTGACTTTTTTCGGTAATCCTCTGGTTAGAGAGCTTTGAGGTCTGAACTTCTATGATTACCCAACTCAGTAAGCCGAATAATAAGAGTCCTAAGGCAATAATAGTTGGCAGTTTCACATTAGTGGCATATTGACGCTGCATTCTCGGGCCTTTAAGCAATTTATTTTCTTTCTATTCTATCCTATTCGCTCAACTTTTATATAATGGGAATCTGAAAATCAACGGGATAAACCACTGTGTCGAATGTTTTACTGATTAGCGTGTCTGGAGAAGACCAACCAGGGGTAACCAATGCGGTGACCGAAGCTTTGGCTGAGTTTGGAGTAACGCTGCTAGATATTGGCCAAGCTGTTATCCATGACCAACTGAATATGGGTATTTTGGTGTCAGTGCCCGAAAACACAAATGTTGATGATGTTACTTCCGAAGTATTACAAACGCTCGATAGGTTAAATATGCACGGTCTTTTCTTGCCTATTTCCAATGAGCGTTACGAGAACTGGGTAGGTCTGCAAGGGAAGTCTCGGCACATAGTGACTCTGTTAGCACGTAACTTAGAAGCATCTCATTTGGCGGCAGTAACTGAGGTGACTGCACAGCAAGGTCTTAATATTGATAAAATAGTCCGGTTGTCAGGGCGTATCATTTTGGGTAATGCCGATATCAATGGGCAGGCTTGTATAGAGTTTTCTGCGCGCGGTGAGCCGAATAGTGCGGATGAACTACGTCAATCACTACTCAAACTAGCAGGGGAACAAAATATTGATATTGCATATCAAGAAGACAATATCTTCCGCCGCAGCCGTCAGTTAGTGGTTTTTGATATGGACTCGACCTTAATCGATGCTGAAGTAATCGATGAGCTTGCGGTTGAAGCGGGTGTGGGAGAACAGGTTGCTGCTATTACAGAAGCAGCAATGCGCGGTGAAGTAGATTTCAAACAAAGTTTTGTGCAGCGAGTGGCATTACTTGAGGGGCTAAGTGAAGGCGTTTTGCAGACAGTCGCAAAACGTTTACGTCTCAATGATGGCGCTGAGTACTTGCTTAAAAGTTTAAATCAGCTTGGATTTAAGACAGCAATTGTTTCCGGAGGCTTTACGTTTTTTGCACGCCATTTACAAAAACAATTGGGTGTTGATTATGTCTACGCTAATGAGCTTGATGTCGTTAAGGGAGTTGTTACTGGTAACGTGGTAGGGGAAATTATTGACGGTCAGCGTAAAGCTGAGATCCTAGTTGAGATCGCGAATAAATTGGGTCTGAGTCTTGAGCAAGTAATAGCTGTAGGCGATGGTGCCAATGATTTAGCAATGTTAAATATTGCTGGTCTAGGAATCGCTTTTAGGGCTAAGCCACTAGTGAAAGCGTCTGCCAAACAGGCAATTTCAAATGTTGGTCTGGATGGAATACTCTACTTGCTGGGTTACAGTGACAAGGATATTGTCAACTTACACAAAGATAGCGTTGGATAAAATCGGAGATTAGGCGTAAAACTTAAAAAACACCGCTAAACTTCAGTTATCATGCAAACCACACACATTTTCGGAAATAACAACAATGGCCAATTACTCTACTAATGAATTTCGCTCCGGGCTTAAAGTCATGCTTGATGGTGACCCTTGCTCAATACTGGAAAATGAATTCGTCAAGCCAGGTAAGGGCCAAGCGTTTAGTCGAGTGAAATTGCGTAATTTAAAGACATCTCGAGTGCTGGAAAAAACCTTTAAATCGGGAGAGTCATTGGAAGGCGCTGATGTGATGGACCAGGACATGCAGTACTTATATACCGATGGCGATTTTTGGTATTTTATGGAACCCGATACCTTTGAACAGCATCAGGCTACCGAGAGTGCAGTTGGTGACGCTTTGCCTTGGTTAAGTGAACAAGACGTATGCATGGTCACACTGTATAACGGATCACCTCTGTCTGTGATGCCACCTAATCATGTTGAAATTGAAATTATTGAAACAGATCCTGGGTTGCGTGGTGACACGGCGCAGGGTGGCAGCAAACCGGCTAAGCTAGTGACTGGCGCGGTGGTTAAAGTGCCATTATTCCTTGACCAAGGGGATGTAATTAAGGTGGATACACGAACAGGCGAATATCAAGGCCGAGTTAAATAGCCGATAGTTATTTTATTTATTAGGTAGGCAATCAGTGAAGGCGTTTCATCATGGATAAATGGCAGCCGGGAGCAAGTTTGAATACCTTGCGCCATAGGGCCGCCATGCTCTCTTCGGTCCGTGAATTTTTCAAGCAACGATCAGTGCTTGAGGTTGATGTCCCGGTGATGGGTAAAGCCACAGTTACAGATCTAAATATCGATAGTATCACCACATCTGCTGTTGGTGAGCAGGGCTATCTTCAAACGTCTCCCGAATATTTCATGAAACGATTACTGGCATCCGGTATTGGCGATATCTATTTTATGGGTAAGGCTTTTCGAGATGGTGAAGTTGGTTTAAAACATAACCCTGAATTTACAATACTAGAGTGGTATCGTTGTGGGTGGGACGACCACCAGCTAATGTCTGAGTTGGCTGAATTAATTAGCCTACTTTTGGCAGAAGAGGTGGGGATCTCCCGCGATATAACTAAAATGAGTTACTCAGACTGTTTTTCAGACAGTGTTGGTTTTGACCCTCACAGCGCCGAATTAAGGAATTTGCAGTCATTAGCCGCTAAGTTATCCTCGCAGAGCTGGATAAATGAAACGCGTGCTAATTGCTTAGATCTTATTTTCAGTTCTCAGGTCGAGCCTCATCTTCCTTGTGGAATTACTATTATTTATGACTACCCTGAATGCCAAGCGGCACTAGCACAAATTAGCGTAAACAGTGCCGGGCAAAACGTTAGTAAAAGATTTGAAGCATTTGTTAATGGCGTGGAAATAGCCAATGGTTATCTGGAATTAACTGATGCATGTGAGCAAAGGGAGCGTTTTAAGCACGACAGGAAGGCCAGAGAGCTTCTTAGCAAGACAGTCGTGCCAGTAGATCAAAAATTCCTTAATGCACTTAACAGCGGCATACCAGCTTGTGCTGGGGTTGCCGTTGGTTTAGACCGCCTTTTGATGGGCGCTTTAGGGGTTAATTCCATTGATCAGGTGCTGACTTTTTCTTGGTTGCGCTGCTAATAAATTAATGAAGTTACTTGGCAACAAAATAGTGATTCATCCCTCTCGCCGGGCTGTCCTCTGCAAGGTCGCCAACTTCAACTGCAGGTACTCCGGCAACAACTTTGTGGGGGGCTACGCTCTTTAGAACCACACTCGCTGCAGCGACCATAGCGCCTTCTCCAATGTCAATATTGCCAAGAATTGTTGCGCCAGGTCCAATCAATACACCTTTACGAATTTTTGGGTGGCGATCGCCGCTGTCTTTCCCTGTGCCTCCTAGAGTAACTGATTGCATAATAGATACAGAGTCTTCAACGACCGCCGTTTCTCCAATAACTAATCCGGTAGCATGGTCAATCATTACCCCACTACCAATAATAGCGGCAGGATGGATGTCCACAGCAAAAGAAATAGAGATCCTATGCTGAAGAAGTAATGCGAGTGATGTTCTTCCTTGAAGCCATAATTCGTGTGCCGCACGATATGCTTGTAGCGATAGAAACCCTTTAAAATATAAAAAAGGAGAGCTGTAGAGGTCGCATGCTGAATCTCTGGCGACCGTAGCCTGTATATCTCTAGAGACCTTGGCAATAATTGCTTTATCTGCAAAAATCTCTCGCATGATTTCCTTTAGCATTGGCGCGGTTGCGGTAGCGCTGGCTAGTTTTTTTGCGAGATGATTACTCAGCGCCGCACCCAAGTCCTCATAGTCCAAAATAGTCTTGGCAAAGTAGTCAGCAAAGTTGGGCTCCGCTGCGGCCCCTGCCTTCGCTTCATTAGTAATATGGTGCCAGATTTCTCCGGCCGACAATACAGTTTTGGGGTTCATTACACTATTTTCCTTTAGCGGGCTCAAATATGCCATCCTGTTCTTGCTATGGCCCAAACATCGACATTTTTTGCGCCAGCATTAATCAATACGGTCGCTAGAGCGCTCGAAGTTGCGCCTGTAGTCACAACGTCGTCAACAATAGCGACGGTTTTATCTTCTAAAAACCTAGAGTATACCGATCTTCTGGAAAAAGAACCCTCTCTGTCAGACCTTATTGCGAAAGCATTTTGCATACCCTTAAAACGTTGCCGTTTGGTTTTTAGGTGCTGGGGAATTGAGTGATGCTGACGAAAGCAGAGGTTGTTACAAAGTTCTAATGGGGTGAAACATTGCGCCAATGCAATCGCTATCCCATCAGTTTGATTAAAGCCTCTTTTGAGTATGGTTCGCCAATGTAATGGGACTGGAATTATGACCTCTGGCATAGCCGAGTCTTGATAAGCATCTTTAATTACCTCGGCGAGTAGTAATGAAAGCTGTCTGACCTCGGGGCAGAAAGGGTTAGTTTTTATGGCGATAATAAGCTGGTCTATTGAGCCATGTTCGTACTCGAAAGCTGCGACACATCGTCTAAAAGGGGGTGGGGATACTTGGCATTGAGGGCAGAGCTGATTTGAATCAAAGGAGATTCCGCAATGGGGGCAGCGGTTTTTGATCCATGGAAGGTTGTTTATACACAGGCAGCAAAGGCAATAATTTGGTGCACTTATAACATCTCTGCATAAACAGCAGAGACTGGGAAAAATAGTACTTCGTGATTCATTGTTATCGCCAACTGGCTTTGACTTCAGTGCAAACCTCCATGTTTACGTGAAACCCCCTTTATTTTAGCTTACATTTTCGGTTGGGTCCGATTCTGTATCTGATGTATGCGATGTATTTGGTATTGATAGCCCTGATTCGCTATCAGTTTCAGAATCGCTTAATCCGTAAGCTTCACTCAAAACTCCACCGGGCACCTTAGGGGCATAATCTCTGGGTACTTCAACATCTTCCATACTAATTAGAGGATTGCCCTCTGCGTCCAGTAGTGATATTTCAGAGCCGCCCGACTTCAGTAACTGCCGCCCTATTTCTGGGCTCGCTAGGCGAATAGCGCTGCTCGCCAAATGTTCATGTATCTGCCGATAGCTTTGGGCTATATTGGTTGTCAGATGAGAAACAGTAATAAAATGTTCGGAAACTTCTTGTTGGTAGCGTTTAAGTTGTTGATCGCTTTTGAGGAGCTTCTTCTGTAAATCACCTGTATCTACTGCATCTTTTTCACTTTGGCGAACGAAAAGAAGAACGGCTGCTGCCCCTGCCACAAAGGCCAACGTTGCGATAATGAGTACCGTCAGCCCTGACCAACCAGCAATAGAGGGCACAGCAGCCGCTACTAGAGGTTCAGTGCTAGCAATTTCAGGCAGTGTGGTCAATGTTAAAGATGTCAAAACGTCCAAATATAGAGCCCCTTCCTTTAAAGTCCTAATAAAATCGATTGGCCTAACACTTAACTATGGCAAGCGCGAGGTTTTTTCATTATGTAACTTTTATTATACCGTAGATTTTAATTTTGTGGCGGGAAGGTGTTCTAGTTGAAAGAAATTAGTTTGCTAGTTACAGTTAACTTTAAGTCTTATCCAGTTGATCAGAAGATGTCATCTCCTAAACAACGTTATCAAAATGATCTCAAGCAGCAGGGTTTTGCCGCAGATATGGCTCAAGCATCTGCGGTAGGTGATTTCGAGCATCTTTACAAAGCAATGCTGGTGAGAGATCAGCAATCTTTGATGAATCCCTCGAAAAAACTGTTCAGAAAATTATTTTATACGACGATTCCAGCGCCCAAAGGACTTTACTTGTGGGGAGGAGTTGGTCGGGGTAAAACCTATTTAATGGATAATTTTTACGAGAGCTTGCCCTTTAAAAATAAGATGAGGGTACATTTCCATCGCTTTATGCGTAGGGTCCACCAGGAATTAAAGGGGCTCAAAGGGCAAGTTAACCCACTCAGAAAAGTCGCGAAAAAAATTGCCGATGAGACTTGCATCATATGTTTTGACGAGTTCTTTGTTAGCGATATTGCCGATGCAATGATTCTGGCAACGTTGTTTGATGAGCTATTTTCCCTCGATGTATGCTTGGTTACCACATCAAATATTATGCCAGATCAGCTCTATAAGGATGGGCTTCAGCGTGTCCGATTTTTGCCGGCTATCGATTTAATTAATCAGCATTGTAAAGTTATTAATGTTGATGGAGGTACCGATTATCGCCTTAGAGCACTAGAAAAGGCGCCTCTTTACTGCTTTCCGCTAAGTGAGCAGGCGGCTTCAGATATAGCGAATATTTTTGAACGTCTGGTTCCGGTCGAGGGAGAGATAAAATCCAACGTTGATTTGGAAGTAGAGGGTCGTTCGATACCTGTTATTAAGCTTTCTGAAGATATTGTTTGGTTTGCTTTCAGCTCTATTTGCGAAGGGCCGCGAAGTCAAAACGACTATATTGATATTGCTCGTGAATTCCACGCGGTCATTATTTCTGATGTACCTGTAATGGGGGTTGATAACGATGATGCTGCAAGGCGTTTTGTAAATCTGGTTGATGAGTTCTATGACCGTAACGTAAAGTTGGCTATATCTGCTGCAGAGCCCCTGCATATGTTATACTCTCGGGGTCGATTGAGTTTTGAATTTGAGCGGACGCAAAGCCGCTTATTGGAGATGCAGAGCCATGAATATCTCGCGAAACCACATCGACCTTAATCGACTTTAGAAAAAAGTTAAACTTTGGTGCAAACAGCCCTTGTATTAGGTCTCTCTGATCATTACAATTCGCACCCTTTTTGGGGATGTCCCAAATCCAGGTAGGAAATAATGAAAACATTTAGTGCAAAAGCAGAAACAGTAGAACGCGATTGGTTTGTGGTTGACGCAGACGGAAAAACTTTAGGCCGCTTGGCGACCGAAGTGGCTTCACGTCTTCGTGGTAAGCACAAGCCAGAATTTACTCCCCATGTTGATACCGGCGATTACATCGTCATTGTTAACGCTGAGAAGATTACCGTCACTGGTAACAAGGCAAAGGGAAAAATTTATTATTCTCACACTGGTTATCCAGGTGGAATTAAAGATATTACTTTCGAAAAGTTGATCGAGAAAGCGCCTGAGCGCGTTCTTCAGTCAGCTGTAAAGGGCATGTTGCCCCGCGGCCCACTGGGTCGGGAAATGTTTAGAAAGTTGAAGGTCTATGTAGGCGCGGATCATCCGCATACCGCACAGCAACCTCAAACACTCGAACTGTAACGGAAAGCGATTATGGCAGATACTCAATTTTATGGCACTGGACGTCGCAAGACATCCGCCGCACGTGTTTTCATGACTTCTGGAAACGGCAACATTAGAATCAATGACCGTAGCATCGAAGTTTACTTCGGTCGTGAAGTGGCTCGGATGATTATTAGACAGCCTTTTGAGGTTGTCGACATGGTAGAGAAGTTCGATTTAAATATCACCGTAGCCGGTGGTGGAAACTTTGGTCAGGCCGGTGCTATTCGCCACGGTATTGCTAGAGCACTCGTTAGTTATGACGAAAATTTACGATCACCTCTGCGAAAAGCTGGGTTTCTGACTCGTGATGCGCGTCAGGTTGAGCGTAAAAAGGTTGGTCTGCACAAGGCTCGTAAACGTCCGCAGTTCTCCAAGCGTTAAATTTAAGGTCATTAAGAAGCCCGACCCATTGGTCGGGCTTTTTTTTGTCCAATAAAATCAAGTAGTTAACCTATATTTACTGCAATGCTATGTTGCGTAAAAAATTGATATCCGGTAAAATCCCCGAAAGTGAAAACCTGTGCTTTTTTTTCATAAAAAACTTAAATTTTTTCTATCCTATAACCCAATTTCCATGTTGAGGAACCGCCATGAATGGTGATGTTGTCAATGAGAGCCGCCGAAAGTTTCTATTAGGTGCAACCTCCGTTGTTGGAGGAGCCGGTGTCGTGGGCGCCGCGGTCCCTTTCGTCGCTTCTTGGCAGCCTAGCGCAAAAGCGAAGGCTGCAGGAGCACCTGTAAAAGTTAATATATCCAAGCTTGAAGTAGGCGCGCGGATGGTCGTGGAATGGCGAGGAAAACCTGTTTACATCGTACGAAGAACTGCAGAAGCGCTTGCAGCCATTAGTGAGATTGGCGATGACATTTTAAGAGATGTTGATTCGCAGGAAGCGTCTCAACCAGCCTATGTTAATGGCAGTGCCCGTACTTTGGCCGGAAAAGAGGAGTATCTGATTTTAGTTGGGCTGTGTACTCACCTAGGATGTGCCCCTTTATATAGGCCTGATGTCGGTGCGGCAGATCTCGGCGGCGATTCTTGGCTCGGCGGATTTTTCTGTCCTTGTCATGGTTCTAAGTTTGATCTTTCTGGCCGAGTTTATGCGGGTGTTCCAGCACCAAAGAATCTAGAGGTCCCACCCCATATGTATGAATCAGACAATATCGTAATTATTGGCGTTGACGCGGAGGTTGCATAATCATGAGTGAAGAAAAAGGATTTGCCGTCTGGTTAGATTCTCGAATGCCTACGCTGAAGATCTTGTGGAACGACCACATGGCGAAGTATTACGCGCCGAAGAACTTTAATTTCTGGTACTACTTTGGTGTGCTTGCCATGGTCGTATTGGTTATTCAGCTGGTGACTGGTGTTTGGCTTTTGATGAGTTACCAAGGATCTGCAGAACAGGCATTTGCCTCTGTGGAATATATTATGCGTGACGTTGAGCTGGGTTGGGTGATTCGCTATGCCCACTCTACCGGCGCATCCATGTTTTTTCTTGTCGTCTACATGCATATGTTCCGCGGATTGATGTATGGCTCTTACAAGCCACCACGTGAATTAGTGTGGATTTTTGGAATGACAATCTATGTCGCGCTTATGGCCGAGGCCTTCATGGGGTACGTACTACCTTGGGGACAGATGTCCTACTGGGGTGCACAGGTTATTATCTCTTTGGTAGGGGCAATTCCTGTAGTGGGAGAAGACCTCACGACTTGGGTGCGTGGAGATTATTTGATCTCTGGGATTACGCTAAATCGCTTTATGTCTCTGCATGTTGTCGCGATACCGATCATATTAATAGCGCTGGTTTTAATGCATATTATTGCCTTGCATGACGTAGGCTCGAACAACCCTGATGGCGTTAGCATCAAAAAATATAAGGATGAAGAGGGGAATCCGATTGATGGGCTTCCATTCTTTCCTTACTTTGTGATCCACGATCTCGTGCCGATTGTGGTCTTTTTGTTAGTGTTCTGTACTATCTTATTCTTTATGCCGGAGATGGGTGGTTATTTCTTAGAGTATGCTAACTTTGAGATAGCCAATGGGCTCAAGACGCCAGAGCATATAGCGCCAGTCTGGTACTTTACACCATTCTATTCGATGCTTCGAGCTGTGCCAGACAAGCTAGGTGGCTTTATCGTTATGGCTGCCGCCATTGCCATTTTATATGTTCTTCCTTGGTTAGATCGTAGTCCGGTGCGCTCCATTCGATATAAGGGAACGTTCAGTCGAGTGGCTTTGCTGGCCCTCGCAGCGGTGTTTATTATCCTTGGTTACTTAGGGGTTAAAGCGCCGACAGAAGGGCGTACGATCCTTACACAAATTTGTACCGCTTTATACTTTAGCTACTTTATTGGTATCTACTTTTGGACCAAAATCGAGAAGACTAAACCAGAGCCAGACCGCATAACGATGGATGGCGGTATGGGGTTTGCGAAAACATTTGGTGCAGTTTTGATCGTTGCACTTATGGTCATCATACCGATTAAGGTCGTTGGGGCAGAGAGTAACTATTCTTGTGGAACTATTGATTGTGATCCCTTTGAAGCAGAGCTTAGTAATGACGCCTCATTGCAAAATGGCGCTAAGTTGGCGGTGAATTACTGTATGGGATGCCACTCATTTAAATATTCCCGATGGCAGAGAGTGGCCGATGATATAGGCATCCCCCATGGAATTATGATGGATAATATGGTGTTCACCGGACAGAAAATTGGTGAGTTGATGGATATTGCAATGCCGCCCGAAGAGTCTAAGTCGTGGTTTGGTGCTGTTCCTCCAGATCTAACGCTCGTTGCTCGAGCCAGGTCACCAGAATGGGTCTACACCTACCTTAGAAATTTTTATAAAGATGATTCTCGACCCTTAGGTGTCAATAATAAGGTCTATAAAGACGTTGGTATGCCTCATGCGCTTTTGGATCTGCAAGGTCTTCCAGAGTGCGGTTTTGGTCAAGCTGTGTCAGTTTATGGCGGTCTCAAAAGAGATCTTATAACGGGCGAAGATATACTCGACGATCCTTGTGGTCGATATAACATAGAGCAAACAGGAACTTTAACACCTGAAGAGTTTGATGTGGCTGTGTTCGATTTGGTGAATTTTTTAACCTATGTCGCGGAGCCAATGGCAGAAGAGCGGAAACATATAGGTAAACTGGTCATCTTATTTCTGCTACTATTGTTAGTGTTCGTTGTATTGCTGAATAGAGAATACTGGAAAGGTATTCACTAGGTCCCGGAGCATTATTGCAATTTAGCTCATTTTTACGATTTTCTCATTTGGGGGACAAGTAGTCTCTCAGTTTTGTACTACTAATTAAATATTCCTTGAGAGGTATGTGTGCGCCGTTCTTCAATGACATTATTTTCAGATCCGACTTGCCAATATAGCCATCGCGTTCGTATTGTACTCGCAGAGAAAGGCGTCACTGTCGAGATCGAAGATACAGACCCTAAGTCCGTTACCGAAGAAATACTCGAAGCCAACCCATACGGCACGCTCCCAACATTAGTTGATCGTGATCTTGCGCTTTATGAGTCGAAGGTGATCATGGAATACCTTGATGAGCGCTTTCCTCACCCACCACTGCTCCCTGTTTATCCTGTAGCTAGGGCAGAAAGTCGGTTATGGATCTATCGCATTGAGAGAGATTGGTGTGGCTTACTAGACGAGATTAGGTTGAATCCTGAAGGTAAAAAAGCGGACGATGCGCGAAAAGAGTTTCGTGACTCCTTAATCACTGTGGCCAGTATTTTTGATGAAATGCCCTACTTTATGAGTGAAGAGTTCACCCTTGTAGACTGCTGTTTGGCACCTATGCTTTGGCGACTGCCTGAGCTTGGCATATCCTTGCCGAGCAATCGTCAGGTGAAGCCGCTGTTAGATTACATGGATCGCCTATTTGAGCGGCCTTCTTTCCAAGAAAGTCTGACTGATCTAGAGAGAGAGATTCGCGAGTAAGAATGCGACGTTAATATGCACTCTAACCGTCCCTATTTGCTGAAAGCATTTTTTGACTGGATCGTCGACAATCAATGTACGCCCTACATTATTGTCGACGCCTATCATGAGGGTGTGGAAGTTCCGCAAGAATTCGTCAAGGATGGGCAAATTGTACTCAATATAGCCCCTCGTGCCGTTTCTGATTTTGTTATTAATGACGTTGCTGTTGAATTTTCCACTCGCTTTAATGGCATGCCGATCAACTTATATCTCCCTACTTTATCCATCATAGGTATTTATGCCCAAGAGAATGGTAAAGGTATGATGTTTGAACCTGAAGACGGTGTCGAACCACCACCAAGGCCGCCTAAAATAGTTAAGGGTAATAGTAACTCTACGCCTAATAAAACTGCGATGCCCACCAAATTAAAGCCATCTCTAAGAGTCGTTAAGTAGACCGTTTTTGTATCTGTTAAAAAGGAGCCCTCAATGTCTAAACCAATCGCTATATTATCCGCTGTTCGGACCCCTATCGGAGGAATGATGGGCGGTCTCTCGACGCTTTCAGCGCCAGATCTTGGCGCAATCGCAATCGCTGCGGCGATCGAAAAAAGTGGAATACAGTCTTCCCAGATTGAGGAGGTCCTAATGGGTTGCGTCTTGACTGCGGGTCAGGGCCAGGCGCCTGCTAGGCAAGCGGCGCTTAAAGCAGGGCTTTCTAATACCACCTCCTGCACGACGGTTAACAAGGTTTGTGGGTCCGCAATGAAGTCCATTATGCTGGCTGGAAACTCACTCCGCTCTGGTCAGATAGAGTTAGCGGTTGCTGGTGGAATGGAAAGTATGAGTAAGGCACCTTATCTGTTACCTCAGGCTCGCCAGGGTTACCGGTTTGGCCATGCGCAAATGTTGGATCATATGCAATACGACGGTTTGCAAGATGCTTATCAAGATGTGGCGATGGGCGTTTTTGCAGAAACGTGCGCTAATAAATATCAATTCAGCCGGGAGATGCAAGACACTTACGCCCTAGAATCATTACGCCGTGCGAATCAGGCGATCGATCAAAATTACTTTGTGAATGAAATAACTCCAGTGACGGTAGAATCTCGCCGTGGCAGTGTGGTGGTTACTATTGATGAGCAACCAGGCAATGCCCGACCTGAGAAAATTCCACAGTTAAAACCTGCCTTCCAAAAAGATGGCACGGTCACTGCTGCTAATGCGAGTTCAATTTCTGACGGCGCGGCGGCATTGACTTTAATGATGGCGGACAAGGCGGCTGTTCAAGGTCTTAAACCCATCGCCTTAATTCACGGCTATGGTGAGTCAGCTCATGAACCGGAGTGGTTTACCACAGCGCCAGTTACAGCAATTCAGAATACCCTAAAGCGAGTAGGATGGACGCTTGATGAGGTCGATTTATGGGAGATCAACGAGGCTTTTGCGGTAGTGCCCATGGCCGCGATGCAGGAGCTTGGTATCTCTCATGAGAACCTTAATGTAAATGGCGGTGCCTGTGCCTTAGGACATCCAATAGGGGCTAGTGGTGCGCGCATAGTCGTTAGTCTAATCCATGCAATGATTCAGCGTGGAGATAAGAAGGGGATTGCTAGCCTTTGTATCGGTGGTGGAGAAGCGACTGCTATGGCGATTGAAATAGTTTGAGGCGTAACGAAATAAGGTCAGTTTTTATTTCACGTATTCTAGGCATTTGACCACTTTTTTGACCCCACTAGTGTTGCGTGCTGTTTCCGCGGCCAAATCGCCTGTGGCTTCAGAGACAGTTCCCAGTAGATAGACAATGCTATCCTCGGTTATAACCATAAGGTCAGAATAATTAACCCCCTTATTGAAGGCTAATTTAGTTTTTATCTTTCCACTGATAATAGTGTCGTTAGTTCGCGAAATGATGGATGTGTTTCCACGCACCTGCAGTTCGTTATAGACCTGACGAACGCGAGTATATTCTCGCGCCACATCGCCGGCTAGGGTCTTCAACGTAGCACTAGACAATTCGCCTGTTAGTAAGACTAAACCGTTAAACACTGCAACATTGATGTGCGCTTTTTCCAATCCTGAGTCGGCTTTTTTAAGATTCACACCAATAAAGGTTTTCATCTTAGTATCGTCAATATCTGCGCCCAATGTACGGCCAGTTGCTTCTGGTTTGAAAGGCTCAGTTGTTAGTTTGTTAACGACTGAGGTACAACCCGTAAGTAAGGTAATCAAGCTAAATATCATAACGAACTGACGCATCTACGATCCTCCAAAAATTTTATCATCGACCAAAGAGCACAAGCACTGCACTATCTGGAACTGAGCTAGTAAGGACAAATGACCTGAAAAATTAGCGACACTGATATGCACGTCAGTGTAGCCTATCGCATCTATCACCTGATCATCATTTGCACCGGACAATAGCACTATCGACATACCTTTTTCAATGGCAGACTCTATGACTTTTAACAGTTTTGGATCATTATCACCGGCGCTGGCTATTACTAATAAATCATTGCTGCGGGCATGGATATTTAAAACATCAGAGTACATCTCTTGATTAATACTTTGATGACATAAATCATGGATATTCAACGCAGGGAAACCTGGTCTTTCGATTTCAAAACCAGCAGAAAGATAATCACATAAAAGCTTAGCTATCAAACTCCCGGATTTTTCGCCACAGGCAAAAATAGTGCCGCCTGTGAGTAAAGTCTTACTTACTGTCTCCGCTGCATTCGTCATTGAATCTGAAAAAAGATCGCCGACCACCATTGTAGTTTCGATCATATTTTGAAATTGGCTAAATATTTTTTCTTTCATTATTTAAAACGAAATTTCCGGTAAGTTTGGTATTGTTTTTACAAAAAAATCACTAAAGAACCGACGTTGTTAATCAACGACCACGTTCTCGATCCAGTTTACACTATAAAGCTCCCGCCTACTTAAATCCCCCGATAACGCGACCACATCAAATCGGGCGGCAGTATTGTTGGTTAATCTATGAGTTTGCATGTATGCCGCAGCTGCGGCTTTTAGCTTCTGACACTTCGTTGCAGTAATCGATGCCTCTGCGCCGCCAAAGAGTGTCGACTGTCGAAAACGTACCTCTACGAAAACGAGTTGCTTGCCATCCCGCATTATTATATCAATCTCCCCACGTCGAGTACTAAAGTTTCGCTCGACCGGAGTGAGGCCTTTTAAGAGCAAATAACCATAGGCAATTTTCTCGGCTTTTATACCTGAGGCGGATATTTCTTTCTGCTGGTTGCGCTTGCCAGTGAAATCCATTTCACAGCTCCTTTTAAACGCTGTGTAATTAGGGTGTCAATGGGCGCGCATTGCCTTGTTGAAATTCGCCCCATTGTGCTTTCCGTTTAACAATTCCGTCTTCAAGAGTGAGGATTCCTGTTGATCCAAATAACGGCATTTTTGGCTCTAGCTGCAGGTTATTTATATTACGGTGAACCAAAAAGGTGTCATAGCCCATCGCATAAAGTTGCCGATACGCTGTGTGCATGGATGTGTCAGAGCTGAGTTCGGCGCTCAGATGTCCTGAGAAGGTCCACGGCATAGCGGTAAATTTTATGCCACTAAGGTCTCTGTCTAGATCTGACCGTTGAATGCCATTATAAATTTTCGAGCTCGAATAAACGGGTAAACCCGATGCATACAGAAATTCCAATGCGGGCTTTATTTGCCGAGCCCTGTCCGGGTATCCCAACAACACAACGAAATCTATATCCTGACGACGACGAGGGGTATAGATAACCTGACTGTTTACAAAACGTCTCAGTTCAATACCACGCTTTTCACTCAAATCTATTTGAAGAGGAGGTTTAAGAAACTTAGTAAAGTCCTTTACTGAATCAGAGTATAAAGACGAGCTAACAACACGCCCACCTCTGGCTTTCCATTTTTTTGTAAAATAATCGCTAGCCTGTTGTCCCCAGTTCTGCTCAGGAGCAATTACAAATACTGATCGGTGACCTTGATTCCAGGCTTTATCCGAAATCTGATCCATTTCATCTCGCTCTGAATTGCCAAACTGAAACAGATTCAATGATTGATAGGACTTCTCAGTCTCAATGCGATTCAAACTAATTGTAGGTACTTTAAGGATTGGCATATTCATCAATGCTTTTACTTCAGAGTCACGAATGCCGCCTATAACCATCTCCGCACCCTCTTCTAATGCATTGCTATAGGCCTGCTCGATGGTTAGCGAAGAAGTATCATGGATTCTTAGCGTTGGTGGTGAGCTATTCTGCTGCTGGTAGAGTTGATAATAAGCCTCCATAAAACCATCTAAGAATGTTGAGCTGGGTCCTTTATACTGGCCTTGAAGAGGGAGTAAAATAGCAATTTGATTGGGTGATGAGTGGTTGAGGCTTTGTTTGAACCAAGACGGATTAACTAGAGCTGCGGGATGGTTAAGGTGGGTTGCTTTCCATTCAGCGAACTGTATTTTTTGCATTTGATGATTATTTTGATACCGACGATTAGCATTTGCTAATTGGCACCAGCCAGCCAGCACCTTATCAGCGTTGCCCTGACAAGCCTGCAAATGGCTAGATGTTTGTGTCGCTAATTGGCGCCAAATTTTATTGTGAACATTAGTAATATCAGCGTTATTTTCTAGCAGTGCACTCAGTGCTATAGAGTCGCTGATACTGGCTATACCGTCACCAAGTTGAGTATTTATATCACTCCGCAAACTAAGCACTTGACGACGATATTGCTGCCCGAAATACAATTTTAGATCTAGAAAGCGCTGATTATCAATGTTGAGAAGTGCTGCAACTGGGTCATTAAACTGTAAATTCAATTCGACACTAATAAGAGAGAACTCGACAAATAGCTGATCGTCAATATTATCTGTGTTTACCAGTAACAGTGACTCAGAACTTCTTTTAAGATTGCCGTTTTGGGCGAACATAATGGCAACATCAACCAGAGCTTTGTCGGGGGCTTCCAACTGTTGCGCTTCACTAAATAAAAGCTCTATTTTCTGGTCTACGGTTATATCTACCGATTTAGAGATATAGGCAACGGGAACTCTGCCACTTTCGTTAGTTGCTGTTGGCGCACAACCGCTAATAAAGGCTAAGATGCACCCTAAATAAATAATCTGTGAAAGAAATTGGTTACCCATGAGTTCAAATCAATCCGGTACGTTATATGTTGTTGCCACGCCAATCGGCAATCTAGCCGATATGGTACCTCGCGCGGTCCAGACTCTCCAGTCTGTTAGTGTAATTGCCTGCGAGGACACCCGCCATAGTAAAAAGCTGTTGGAGCATTTTAGTATCGATACGCCTTGCATTGCGTACCATGACCACACTGATCAAAGGAGTGCTAATAAAATTCTTAACCGTCTAGGCGGTGGTGAAGATGTAGCGTTAATTTCGGATGCGGGTACACCACTTATTTCAGATCCTGGCTACCGGCTGGTTGCACAAGCGCGTAGCCAAGGCGTTTCGGTTATTCCTATCCCTGGAGCATGTGCGGCTATTTCCGCCTTAAGTGTTTCTGGCCTACCCACCGACAAATTTCGTTTCGTTGGGTTTTTAGCCGCAAAGACGGCGCAGCGTAAAAATGTTTTAGAAACACTTAAGTCTGTACCTGAGACTCTGGTCTTCTACGAGGCACCACACAGGATCTGCGCCACCCTTAAGGATCTAATTGATGTTTTTGGCTCCGACCGTATTGCTTTTATGGCAAGAGAAATCACTAAAACCTTTGAAACCTATATTTATGGAACTATCGGTGAGCTATTCGAAAAAGTTAGCGCTGATAGCAACCAGCAGAGAGGCGAAATCGTTTTAGTACTAGCAGGAAACGTTGTTAGCAACGATAGCTTATCTGCAGATGCTGAAAAAATTCTGAAATTGTTAATTAAAGAACTGCCGCTTGCAAAAGCGGCGTCTCTTGCCGCCAAAATTACTGGCGGCGATAAAAAGCAACTTTATCAGCTGGCCTTAACACTTCAGAATAAGTAGCTCTTAAACAGAGTTACTTGGCCGCATGAATATCTGCGACTGTCAATGCCGTCATGTTAAAGATACCGCGCGATGAAACTGACGGAATAACAATGTGAGCAGGTTTGCGGAAGCCATTAATGAATGGGCCTATCAGTAGGGCATCAGTTAACGAGCGGATTAGACCCATTGCGATATTGGCCGAGTCCAAACTTGGCATAACTAATACATTGGCACGACCTTCTAGGTTTGCCTGGGCATAAATGGTATCCCTTAGTGCTGGATTCAAGGCACTTAATACATGCATTTCACCATCAATCTGCAACTCGGGATATTTTTTGCGTAATAATTCTGATGCTGTACGCATCTTCTTTGCCGAGCCAGCATTGGAAGTGCCGAAATTTGAGTGCGACAACAATGCAACCTTTGGTTCGATGCCAAAGCGCGCCACTAAATCGACACTGGCTTCGGTTATCTTTACTAAATCTTCGGCAGACGGGTCAACATTCATGGCTGTATCTGCCAAGAATAGTGGGCCATCGGGCATTAATAGCACCGCAGCAGAGGAGACTAGCTGGTTCGGATCTTCAGGACCGAGCAAATGCATAATTTCTCTCAGATGGAAATCGAAACGACCCACCTTGCCGCAGATAAGGCCGTCTGCATCATCATTAGCCACCATAACAGCAGCAATTGCAGTGTTGTCATCACGCATAATCTTTCGTGCAGCGGCGACTGAAACGCCATCTCTCCCAACTATCTGATGGTATAGAGCGGCATACTCTTCGTACTTTTCGTTGTCATCTGGATTGAAAATCTCTACCTGCTGATCAAGATCAATGCGCAAGCCAAGTCGATCAATTTTCTCTGCCATCCGATCTCGGGCGCCGATCAAAACTGGGGTGGCAATCCCTTCATCAATGACGGCCTGAACTGCTAAAAGCACATCTTCATTTTCACCCTCTGCATAAACGATTCGTGCTGGAGATTTTTTCGCAACCTCAATAATAGGCTGCATAAAAAGACCCGCTTGATTGACGAATTCATGCAACGTTTGTTTGTATGCTTCTAAGTCCTCGATTGGTCTAGTGGCGACACCACTGGCCATGGCAGCCTTTACTACAGCCATCGGGACCACCTCTATTAAGCGCGGATCAAAGGCTTTTGGAATCAGATACTCTGGGCCAAACGTGAGTTTTTCATCAGCATAGGCCGCAGCAACAACGTCCGATGTTTCCATCGTAGCAAGATCAGCAATAGCACGAACCGCAGCCATTTTCATCTCTTCGTTGATGGTTGAGGCGCCACAATCTAGAGCGCCACGAAAGATAAATGGGAAGCACAAAACGTTATTGACCTGGTTGGGGTAATCTGAGCGACCTGTGGCTAAAATTGCATCCGGACGGGCAGCTATAGCGTCTTCGGGCATAATTTCTGGAATTGGATTAGACATGGCCAAAATAATAGGTTTTTCACCCATTTTTTTCAGTAGATCACCATTAAGAACACCCGGGCCTGAGAGGCCCATAAATAGATCTGCGCCCACAATGGCGTCTTCGATAGTACGATCACTGGTTTCTATTGCATAGTCTTCTTTCCAGGGGTTCATGCCTTTCGTACGACCTTTATAGATAACACCGGTACGATCAATCATTCGAACATTTTTCTTCTGAAGTCCCATACTAACCAGTAAGTCGACACAGGCAATACTGGCAGCACCCGCACCAGAGACTACCAGTTTCACGTCTTCAAATTTCTTTTCTACAATACGAAGACCATTGTAAATAGCCGCGGCAGCGACAATGGCAGTCCCATGTTGATCGTCATGAAACACCGGAATCTTCATCCGTTGTCGAAGTTTTTCTTCAACCATAAAACATTCGGGCGCTTTAATATCTTCTAGATTAATACCCCCAAAGGTTGGTTCGAGTGATGCGATAATATCGACGAGTTTGTCTACATCTGTCTCGTCAATTTCGATATCAAAAACATCAATGTTGGCGAATTTTTTGAACAGTACCGCCTTGCCTTCCATAACCGGTTTAGACGCTAGAGCACCGATATTACCCAAGCCAAGAACGGCACTACCATTGGTGATTACGCCGACTAAATTACCTCTCGCGGTAACCGATGCAACAGCAGTAGGATTTTCTTGAATGAGTTCGCAGGCATAAGCTACGCCAGGAGAATAGGCCAGAGAAAGGTCTCTTTTGTTGGCTAATGGTTTAGTTGGCCTAATCTCTAATTTTCCAGGAACTGGATGAGTATGGTATTTAAGTGCACTCTCTTTAAAGGAGTCGGTCATGGGAATATCCTGTGATGGCGTGGAAATGCGCCATTTTTTATAGGTAAGCTAAAATTTGTGGCGCATTTTAACGCTGAAGCCCCTCAAATAGCCAACTAGAACACGGTTAGGCTTGTAATTAAGACTATTTCATAAAAGAATACGCCTGCTTGAACTATTCGGTTTGCGTTTATGAAGGGCCGCTGTAGTTTTTTGCGAATACTATTTTTATTTGATTCAATAAATCAATGGATTTTGACTATTTATGACTATGCACTTTATTTTTCCTTACGCTTCAAAACCTGTATCGATCACCCAAAACATGTGTGACCACAACGGCCATATGAATGTTTTGTTTTATTCGCAAATATTTGGCGAATCTATGGATGACTTTTACGCCGGGACCTTAGGTTTCTCTGGAGAGTATTTTGACTCTGGATTCTCGTCGTTCTCACTGGAAGACAATATCAAATATGTAAAGGAGTGTTTGTTAGATGAGATTATAGTGACGCGATACAGGCTGCACCGAGTCAATAAAAAACTGATCCATCTCACGGCGGTGATGCTTAATGAAGAAGACCAGCTGTGTGCGATTTATGAAACCATACTGGGTCATATTGATATGAAATCACGAAAAACAGCGCCAATGGCCGGGCCGTTTTTCGATAATTTGTACCAAATCATGGAAGAGCATAATCAGCGGGAAATCAATATTCCTTTAAGGCTACAGATCAAAGAAATTTGATCTAAATATATTCAGTGCATTTATAGTTTTGCGCATTGCAACCTGCCCTGTACCATGAAACATTGCGCCCTATAATAAGAATGGAGAAAAATTTTGGAAGCCTTTGTAAATTATCTGAATAGTATTATCTGGAGTTCAGCACTTATCTATCTGTGCTTGGGCACAGGCTTATATTTTTCGATCCGCACCCGCTTTTTACAGATAAGGCACTTTCGCCACATGATAGCGTTGATGTTTCAAGGCAAAAGCTCTGAATCGGGAGTGTCCTCGTTTCAGGCCTTGGCGATCTCTCTGTCTGGTCGTGTTGGCACCGGTAACATTGCAGGTGTAGCCACCGCGATTGCCATGGGCGGCCCGGGAGCGGTGTTCTGGATGTGGTTAGTAGCCTTTCTCGGCGCATCCACTGCCTATGTGGAAGCGACATTGGCGCAAATATACAAAGAAAAAGATGAAAAAGGCATGTACCGCGGTGGCCCAGCTTACTTTATCGAGAAGGCGATGGGCCAAAAATGGTATGCCTGGCTGTTTGCTGTATCCACGATTATTGCGGTTGGCTTTTGTCTACCCGGTATTCAAGCTAACAGCATTGTCGCTGCTGCTGAAAATGCCTGGGGTGTTTCGCCCGTGGTGGCGGCTTCAGTCATTGCCGTCGGTGTGGCTGCAATTGTTTTTGGTGGTGTTAGACGTATTGCGCGCTTTACCCAAGTCGTAGTGCCGGTCATGGCGCTCGGTTATATTGTCATTGCACTGCTCGTGATGTCGGCTAACTATGAAAAAATTCCAGCTATGTTTGGTTTGATTATCGACAGTGCCTTTGGCTTTGATGCTGGTTATGGTGCGATTATTGGTATGGCCATTCAGTGGGGCGTTAAACGTGGTATATATTCTAATGAGGCCGGTCAAGGAACAGCACCTCATGCCGCAGCAGCAGCAGAGGTATCTCATCCGGCTAAGCAGGGTTTAGTCCAAGCCTTCTCGGTATACATTGATACGTTCTTCGTATGCACCGCTACTGCTTTTATGATCTTACTCACTGGTCTTTACAACGTCCAAGGCCCTGACGGTGTCATGCTCTATACCGGTCTAGCCGGAGTAGAGGCAGGCCCCATTTATGTGCAAAGTGCCTTTGAGACCATATTACCGGGGTTGGGTGCTAGTCTGTTGGCAATTTCACTGTTCTTTTTCGCATTCACCACGATTTTGGCTTATTACTACATCGCCGAGACCAACGTTACTTACATTAACCGTTCAGTTCACCGTCCTTGGTTGATGATCTTTTTAAAATGGTTAGTACTTACTTCCGTCATGTACGGTGGCATCAAGTCTGCCGACCTAGCATGGGCCTTGGGTGATGTTGGCGTAGGCGTTATGGCCTGGTTAAATATAGTGGCGATCTTAATTCTGCAGCGGCCGGCATTATTGGCGCTAAAAGACTACGAGACGCAACTTAAAGACGGCATTGATCCGACGTTTGATGCAGCGGCTGTGGGTATCAAAAATGCTGATTTTTGGGTAAAAGAGAAGTAGGATAATGAAGATTTAATAAAAAGGCCGCTTACAGAGCGGCCTTTTTTATGTCACCGGTCTGAAGCCTGATTATTAATTAGTTATTTGGTGGCCAGCCACCTAATTCTTTCCAACGATTCACAATGCCACAAAAAAGCTCTGCGGTTTTGATGGTGTCATACAAGGCACTGTGCGCATCATTATTATTAAAATCGATTCCTGCGGCTTTGCAGGCTTTGGCTAATACGGTTTGCCCATAGGCAAGTCCCGCTAGGCTAGCGGTGTCAAAACAAGAAAATGGGTGAAAGGGGCTGCGCTTTATATCGCAACGATTAATGGCCGCATTCACAAAACCAAGATCAAAGTGGGCGTTGTGAGCAACCATGACCGCACGAGTACATCCAGTGTTCGATACTTCTTGACGAATGGGTTGAAAAATCTCACGAAGTGCTTCACCTTCTTCCTCGGGATCTCGATCTGGGTCGTAAAGATCAATACCAGTAAATTCTAGTGCGGCATCTTCAACAATGGCACCCGGAAAAGGCTCAATATTTTTACTGTAACTTTCTTTTATTTGTAAGTTGCCTTGACCGTCCATTTCTAGAATAACCGCAGCAATTTCTAGCAGGGCATTTTTATGAGAATTAAAGCCCCCGGTCTCTACATCAACCACAACCGGTAAAAAGCCACGGAAGCGCTTGGCCATAAATGTATCGGTCGTTTCATTAATCATATCCATTATTCCATCAGCTTCCAGTTGAGTGTGGTGCCCGCGCCCAGTGGAATGACCTGGGTATCTTCAAACGGCAGGCTGTCGGGCAATTGCCAAGACTGCTTTTTCAACTCAATAGTTGTCTTATTGTGTGGTAAGCCATAAAAATCAGGACCATTGGTGCTTGCAAAAGCTTCGAGTTTGCCAAGTGCATTGGCTTGATCAAAAACTTCTGCATATAACTCTATGGCGGCATGGTGACTGAAACAGCCGGCGCAGCCACAGGCACTCTCTTTAGCCCCTTGGGTATGGGGCGCTGAATCAGTGCCTAGAAAAACCTTGTGACTGCCACTGGTGGCGATGTTAATCAATGCTTGCTGGTGAATGTCGCGTTTTAAAATAGGCAGACAGAAAAGATGAGGTCGAATACCCCCGACCAACATGTCATTTCGGTTGTATAGCAAGTGCTGTGGGGTAATAGATGCGGCGACATTATCACCGGCACTTAAGACGAAATCGGCGCCTTGCTTTGTTGTAATGTGCTCCATGACGATTCTTAGTTTTGGAAACTTCGCCACGATAGACCGCAAATGACGCTCAATAAATACTGCTTCGCGATCGAAGATATCGATATCTGGAGTGGTAACTTCGCCATGCATTTGCAGCACCATGCCTACCTCTTGCATGGCCGCAAATACTGCGTGCATGTTATCAAGGTTGGTAATACCTGAGTCAGAGTTGGTGGTAGCACCGGCTGGGTAATACTTGCAACCATAAATAAAGCCGCTTTCGGCAGCGGCAATGATGTCATCAGGACTGGTATTATCAGTCAGATACAGCACCATAAGTGGCTGCCAAGCAGAGCCCTCAGGGCGCTGAGCAAGAATGCGTTCACGATAGTCGCGTGCTCTGTTGACGTTGGTCACTGGTGGTGTAAGGTTGGGCATTATGATGCCCCGGCCAAAGCCTCTTGACGCTGCTGGAACCGTGGTGCTCAAGGCCTGATTATCTCGTAAGTGGAGATGCCAGTCGTCAGGTTGGATCAGTGTTATTGTATCCATTAAAAAGGGTCCGCTGTTATCACGTGAATGCTACCGTAAATGAAGGCTTCATAATAGGTTTTGTGAAAAAGTAAGCGTAATCAATTAGCCACTAGAGCCATCTCTATGAATATAACTCTATTAACTAACCGAGATTTAGCCAGCCATTTGGCGCTAAGTTATCTGAGTAAAAGGCTCAAAGGACATAATTTCTCGTTATTTATTTCAGAAAGAGTGGGTGCCGAGCAGAAATTGCCAGCTGAGTTAGTTGAATTAGCGCTTTTTGAACGAGAACTTTTAAATGATGGGCGCCCTAGTTTTACCCAGTTAGCAGAGCAACTAGGGTGTCAGCTCCAAGACTTTGCTGATTGTGATAATCAAATTAATACGCCCACGGGATTAGGCAAAATATTATTCTCCCAACCTGATCTAATTATTTGTGTGCGCTTCGGCTTAATTCTTCAGCAACCAGTGATTGATTTACCAAGGTATGGAGTCATAAATCTTCACTCTGGCTCACTGCCGCACTATCGTGGGGTCATGGCTACTTTTCGAGCGATGTTAAATGAAGACGTAGCGGTGAGTTCGACGCTTCACTATATTGATGATTCTAAGATCGACAATGGACCAGTCATTGGTATTGTCTCGGTACCTTTAAAAACCGAGGTTTCATACACTTTAAATGTGCTCAATTTATATTATTCTGGTTGCGAAAATTTAATCTCTGCGGTGAACCAGATTAGCCGTGGTGATCAGCTTAAACAAACAGAACAGACAAAAGAAGGCTGTTATTACAGTTTTCCAAGCGAGGAGGAGCTATCTCAGTTCCATGTTAAGGGGAATAAGTTATTCAATCGGTCGGAGATTGATACAATAAATCACTTATATGATCAATTTGAGACAAACAGTGAATCCCCAGCAGGCTTGGGTTAACATTGCGCACTTATTAAAAATCTACGAGGTTATCTAGTGTCATCAGTTAAAAAAGTTGTTTTGGCCTATTCAGGCGGTTTAGATACTTCGGTCATTGTGAAATGGCTACAAGAAGAATATAACTGTGAAGTTGTTACTTTTACAGCTGATATTGGGCAGGGCGAAGAGGTTGAGCCAGCACGTGCAAAAGCTGAGGCTCTAGGTGTTAAAGAAATTTATATTGATGATCTGCGTGAGGAATATGCTCGGGATTTTGTATTCCCAATGTTTCGTGCCAATACCATTTACGAAGGTGAGTACTTGTTGGGAACCTCTATTGCGCGCCCACTCATCGCCAAGCGGCTCATTGAAATTGCCAACGAGACGGGTGCCGAAGCTATATCACATGGTGCCACCGGTAAAGGTAATGATCAGGTGCGCTTTGAATTAGGCGCTTATGCACTAAAGCCTGGGATAACGGTCATTGCGCCCTGGCGAGAATGGGATCTTAATTCACGTGATAAATTGATGGAATATTGTGAGGTTCATAATATCCCGGTAGAAATGAAGCGTGGTAAAAAGTCGCCCTTTTCTATGGATGCCAACTTACTGCACATCTCATATGAGGGTGGTAATCTCGAGGATCCTTGGTCTGAGGCCGAAGATGATATGTGGCGCTGGACTGTCTCGCCAGAGCAAGCGCCCGATGAACCTACTTATATGACGATTAGTTACGAGAAGGGCGATATCGTTGCCATTGACGCTACTCCCATGTCCCCAGCAACAGTTATCGAGCATTTGAATACTGTTGCCGGCGCTAATGGCATAGGGCGTTTGGACATTGTCGAAAATCGCTATGTAGGCATGAAATCTCGTGGATGTTATGAAACCCCGGCGGGTACCGTCATGATGAAGGCCCACCGCGCTATTGAATCACTGACATTGGATCGTGAGGTGGCCCATCTGAAAGATGAGTTAATGCCACGTTACGCCAAGCTTATTTATAACGGTTATTGGTGGGCGCCAGAACGAGTAATGTTGCAAACGGCAATTGATCAAAGTCAGGACGTTGTTAATGGCGATGTCCGTATTAAACTCTATAAAGGCGGTGTTAGCGTCGTCGGTAGACAGTCTAATGACAGCCTGTTTGATGCCAATATAGCGACCTTTGATGACGATGGAGGGGCATACAATCAAGCGGATGCAGAAGGCTTCATTAAACTTAATGCACTGCGTATGCGTATTGCTGCTAATGCAGGAAGAAAATTTTAAGTTGGATGGCTACATTACCCGTAGCGTGTTAAATGATATGGAATAAACTCTGGCGCAAAAATAGGATTAAATTTAGTTAAGGATTGATCAATGCCCATTAGTATTGCTGACGTTATAGATGCCCACGAGCGTATCAAGCCGCATATCCATTGCACGCCGATGCTACAGAGCTCGCAACTCAACAAATTACTGGGCTGTGAGCTAGTTTTTAAAGCCGACAATATGCAAAAAGTGGGGGCTTTTAAGGCTCGCGGAGCGTGCAATGCGGTTTTTTCCATGGATCAGAATAGCCTTAGTCGAGGCGTAGTGACACATTCCTCTGGTAACCATGGTGCTGCTCTGGCATGGGCTGCAGCTATGCGTAAAACACCCTGCACTGTAGTGATGCCTGACAATGCTCCACAAGCTAAAAAAGATGCTGTTATTAGTTATGGAGCCACTGTAGTTTTTTGTGAACCGACGATGACTGCTCGCGAAGCGACAGTCGCTACTCTTATGGAGAAGGACGGCGCTAGTCTTGTTCATCCCTATGACGACGATCTAATTATTGCAGGTCAAGGGACCGCAGCACTGGAAACTATTTCACAACTTGAACAGCCTATCGACATTCTCATGGCGCCTGTTGGGGGCGGTGGTTTACTGGGTGGTTCTGCACTGGTAATCAAGCAATCACTTGGCTTTGAATCGACACAGGTCATCGGTGCTGAACCGGAGATGGCTAATGATGCTTGGCAGGGCTTTAACTCGGGTGTCAGGGTAGCTAAGTTTGTCCCTAATACCATTGCAGATGGATTGCGCGGTACCGTCGGTATCCGTAATTTTGAGATCATAACCGAGCATGTTGATAATATTTTATTAACCTCTGAAGCACGTATCGTAGAGGCGATGAAACTTATTTGGACCAGGCTAAAAATTATTGTTGAGCCATCAGCAGCAGTTCCAGTAGCTGCAATAATGGACCAACCTGATCAATTTCAAGGGCGGCGAATTGCGATCATACTCAGTGGCGGCAATTTAGATTTAGACCATCTGCCCTGGTGATTGCTGGCTGTAACTAGAGGTCTAGATGAATTACCGATACTTTATATGCGATGTTTTTACCGATCAACGTTTCAGTGGTAACCCACTAGCGGTTGTTCCCGAGGCCGAGGGACTTAGTGAGCGACTGATGCAACAGATCGCTCGAGAATTTAATTTTTCAGAGACGACCTTTGTTTTTCCTCCAGAACACGGTCAAACGAGAAAAGTCCGTATATTTACTCCATTCCGCGAAATCCCCTTTGCGGGTCACCCTAATATTGGAACAGCTTTTGTACTGGCTCACGATGGTGCCCTAGGTAACATTGATAGTGGACTGGAGGTCGTCTTTGAAGAGGCGGCAGGGCTTGTTCCGATTAGTATTAACAAACGTGATGACGGACTGATTAGTTGCGAACTCAATGCACCAGAACCACTGTGGTTAGGTAAAGCTGTGTCTAAGACGGTTATTGCTAACATTCTGAACCTAGATGCGGATGATATTCTTTGTGACACTCATGAGCCTCAAGAGGCTTCTGTGGGCTTAGCCTTTTTGTTCGTCGAAATTGCCTCACACGAGGCGATCAAAAAAGCGAAGATTAATCTAGAGGCGCTGAGTGTTTTGTCAGATCAAGGCGTGGTTCCCCATATTCATCTGTACTTTCAAAGTCATGATGAATTTGACGTCAGAGTCAGAATGTTTGCGCCTCTTGATGGTGTTTTGGAAGATCCCGCAACGGGAAGTGCTAACTGCGCGTTGGTAGCCTTACTCAGTCACTTTAATCCGGCTACTGAGGGTGACTTCAATTGGCGTATATCACAGGGTGCTGAGATAGGGCGGCCAAGTGTGTTAAACGGTCGAACCGAAAAGCGCGAGGGTGGCATTACCGGCGTTTGGATCGCCGGAAACACCGTTTTAGTCAGCGAAGGTATTCTTCAACTTTAGACATCACAGATCGGTTGAAGTTTGTGCGATTGAGCCTTAATATGATGTCCCGGTAACGACAGCTGTCCGAACAGCGTGAAGGACGATTACCCATCAATACAACATTATTCGCCAAAACAATAATAAGGAAAAATTATGTTTAGTCACGTTATGCTCGGTGCCAATGACATCGATGAAGCTAAAGTATTTTACGACGCCACCTTGGGTGCCATTGGCCACAAACCAGGAATGATTGATCCCAAAGGTCGTTGTTTATATATCGCTGATGGTAGCATCCTCCTTTTGAGCAAACCCATCGATGGAGAGTCTGCCAGCCACGGTAATGGTAGCACTATGGGATTTGCAGTAGATAGCCCAGAAGCGGCAGATGCGTGGCATGCAGCGGGGATCGCTAATGGCGGAACGGCTTGTGAAGATGCTCCTGGTGTCCGCGATGGGGGTCCAATGAGTATGTATCTAGCTTATCTGCGTGATCCTTCAGGGAATAAAATTTGCGCCATGTACCGAATGCCGTAACGTTATAAAAAAGTAATATGTAAGAATGTACTCTCGATCACTATAGGTAATCTATGGTGTCGAGGGTGCTACACTAACTCTTTTATTAACCTGCTTATTTACCATGTCAAAATCAGCACAACCCCTTTTCCATTTAGCGTTTCCGGTCACTGACTTAGAGCAGGCGCGCAGTTTTTATGGCGACTTGTTGGGTTGCTCAACGGGTCGCGAATCCGATCGCTGGATTGACTTTAACTTTTTTGGTCATCAGCTCGTGGCACATTTAGTATCACCCGAAGATCATCCAGCGGTGGCAACCAATGCCGTAGACGGCCACGCTGTCCCGGCCTCTCATTTTGGAGTGATCTTGGATTGGGATGTCTATGAAACATTTGTAGCACGATTACAGGCTACAAAAGCCGAGTTTGTTATAGAGCCTTATCTGCGCTTTGAAGGTCGCAGGGGGGAGCAGGCTACATTATTTCTGCATGACCCCAGCAATAACTATTTAGAGTTTAAAGCCTTCCGTGACATAGACATGTTGTTCGACAAGGATATCGATAGCTACTAGATAGTATTAGTTAACTAATGTGCCCCGTTGTACGCACTCTTTTTGCCCCTTTGATTACTTTTTCGCGCTCAGCATCTGCTCGGTTTTTAGCGATATTGTCGAACATGTTTTTTAACGCAATGAATAAGCCTGTGACTAAAAATGCGCCGGGCGGCAAAACAAACACCAAAAAACTGTAGTTCTCACCAAATGGCTGGATAAGCCAGTTGGTTGCGATGGGACCGAACAACAGATTCATGTCGACGAATAAAGTGCCTTGCCCAAGTAACTCTCGGGTGGCCCCCAACACAACCAGCACAAGCAAAAACCCAAAGCCCATCATCAAACCATCTAGGGCCGCTAAGCCGACTGGATTTTTACTAGCAAAAGCTTCGGCGCGGCCCAGAATTGCACAATTGGTGACGATCAAGGGAACAAAAATACCGAGTATCTGATACAGCTCATAGGTATAGGCTTTCATCAGCATTTCAGTACAAGTAACGAATGACGCAATAATCATAACGAATACTGGTAGCCGCACGGCATCGCCAACATGGTTGCGAATAAGAGAGACAATGGTATTGGAACCCACCAGCACTAGTAGTGTTGCCAGGCCTAATCCAAGGGCGTTGGCGACCGTAGAGGTGACTGCCAGCAGTGGGCAAAGTCCAAGTAGTTGAACCAGTGCGGGGTTGTTGCGCCATATACCGTTAGCGGTGATCTCTTTAACAGTTGGTTGAGTCATTTTAAACTCTGCATTTCAGAAGATTGATCTAACGCTAGCAGTCTCGACTTGTCTTGTTCAAAGTAGTTAAGTGTGTTGACCAGCTGATTGATGACGGCTCTGGGTGTAATCGTTGCACCAGTGAACTGATCAAACGTGCCGCCATTTTTTTTAACCGCCCAAGCAGATGTCGGGGTATTTTTAAGAGAACGGCCATTAAAGTCCAGAATCCACTTACTCTTACGTAACTCAATTTTATCACCTAAACCTGGGGTTTCACTATGGTCAACGACCCTCACTCCAGCGATGCTTCCATCAACATTTACACCGACAATCATTGCAATATTACCGCTATACCCATCAGGGCTAATGGTAGGGATAATCGCCGCTATGGGGGTGTTGTTGCTGCGAGCGATATAGATATCACCACCCTCATCGAGACCAAGTAGTGACCAGAATTGCTCGGGAATAGGTCTAGTGTCGAGTAAAAGATCATTGTCGTGCCGATTTGGAGGCACTATTTCAAGCAGAGCCTTTTGAGCGGCGACTCTTTCAGCATGGGCAATGCGGTCAGCGGTGAGGTTATTGATCGATGACAGTAATAATGCGGTTATTAAGGCAAATGACGCTAGTGCAACAGCATTTTGACGGACCGACTGTAAGATCATTCGCTCTTCTCCTTTGCTGTAGCGCGTCGGCTTTTATCATGGCCATAGGTTCTGGGTACGGTGTAATTATCAATAAAGGGTGCAGCAAAATTACCCAGTAGTACTGCAAATGCAACAGCATCGGGATAGCTTCCCCAGGCCCGAATAACATAAACAAGCAGGCCGATTAAAGCGCCATAGATCAGACGACCACGGTTGCTAACGGTGGAGGAAACTGGATCAGTGACGATAAAAAAGGCGCCTAGCATAGAGGCACCACTAAACAGATGCATGATGGGCGATCCTGGGCTGTTTGAACTACCACCATCCCAGAATAGCATTGACATTAACGCCAACGTCCCGAGCATTGCCATGGGGCCATGCCAGGTAAAAACACGCGCTTTTAGCAAGGCTAGACCACCGATTAAAAACGCCACATTAGCCCATTCCCAGCCAACTCCAGCAAAGCTGGCGCGGCTAAATAGCGTATTATTCTGATAGATTTGCTCAACCAGTAACCCATCATTATGCTTGAATAGGTCCAGTGGTGTGGCTCCCGTTACGCCGTCCACTGGGCTATTGTCAGTGAACACAATAGCCAACGACTCCAATAGTCCTGGATGGCTAATGTCGGCGGCAAGCAAAGAGATGGGCGTAACCCAAGTTGTCATCTCTATGGGGAACGAAATTAGAGCGACAACGTAGCCGACCATTGCCGGATTAAAAGGGTTAGACCCTAGTCCACCGTATAGCTGCTTTGCGATGACAATTGAAAACACGGTCGCTACAACGACTAGCCACCAAGGCGCTAGAGGTGGCAATGCCAGCGCTAAAAGCACTGCGGTGACAACTGCGCTGTAATCACGCAGATAAAAGTCGATCGGTCGGTTGCGCAGTTTAAGAACTAACGCCTCAGCAGAAATGGCTGAAAGAGTCGCTATTAATAGATTAATTAATAGACCCCACCCAAATTGATACGTTAGTACTAAGAAGCCCGGTAAGGTCGCTAAAACAACCAACTGCATAATCTCACCCGTTTTTTGACGAGCATGACCATGAGGTGAGCTTACTTGCTTAAAGACCATCAGTGACTTACCTCGGTCAGACGCTGTGTAGTTTGCTCAACTTTGCGCCGCGCAGCTTCAACGCTGGCCAATTGCTGCGCTTGTTGATCTGCACTCCCTTTGTTGGTAACTTGAACCAGCCGCTGTTGAGCTTCTTCCAAGCGCATTTGTGCCGCCAGCAATGTGCGTTGCAATTTAGCTTTTTGTTGCTCCGGTGATGCCTGTTTGGTAATTCCGCGTAGTTGCGCGGCTTTTATGATATCGGCAGCGGATGACCCAGTTGATTGTGTTGTAGATGGGGACATTTTTTTAGCTTGCTCAGTATTTAGTCGGCGGGCTTCGCGTTTAGATTCTCGAGCAATATCTGCTTTTTCGAGCCTGACTTGCCTAAATTCAAAGCGTTCGCGAGAGATCGCGGCAGTTGCCTTGGCAGCAAGAGCATTAGTGATATCACCTTTACTGCTCCGATAATACTGTACTAATGGGATGTTGCTAGGGCAGACATAGGAGCAGGCACCGCACTCGATACAATCAAAAAGGTTATGAGATTGTAGGCGCTCATGATCCTTCGCTCGGGAGTACCAATAGAGTTGTTGAGGCAGCAATGATGCTGGACAGGCCTCCGAGCAAAGGCCGCAGCGAATGCATGGTTGTGGAGGTTCGTCATCAGGTATTTCCGTATGACTTGGTGCCAGAATACAGGTGCTAGTCTTGATCAGGGGTACTTCGCTAGAAGCGAGGCTGAAACCCATCATTGGGCCACCCATGATGAGCCTGCTGCACAGAGCTTGGTTAAAATTGTTATGTTGAAGGAGGTGGCTTACCGGCGTTCCGATTAAAATCTCATAATTGCGATTAACACCGCAAGCCTCGCCGGCGAGGGTAGTGATTCGTGAGATAAGTGGCTCACCATCGATCACCGCACGCTTGATGGCAAACGCAGTGCCGCTGTTTAGGCAGACCATGCCAAGGTCAGCCGGTAATTGCCCACTGGGGACTTCTTTACCGGTGAGAATATAGATCAGTTGTTTTTCGCCGCCAGAGGGGTACTTGGTCGGAAAATACACCACCTCAATACCAGTGCCTTGGCAGTGCTGATTAAGCGCGGCAATAGCTTCGGGTTTATTATTTTCAATACCAATTAAAATCGTCTTTGGCTTACCCAGTAGATGACTAACGATGTCGATACCTTGAATAATCTGATCAGCACGCTCGCGGATGAGTATATCGTCAGCGGTAATATAAGGTTCACATTCAGTTGCGTTAATAATCAATGTATCTATGGGCTTTTTTGTTCCGCTATCAAGCTTGATTGCCGATGGAAAGCCAGCGCCGCCGAGGCCTGCAATGCCTGCGTCGGCGATTAGGTCGCGGAGTTGCATAGCACTTGCCTGCTGATAGTTTGGATAGTTTACACGCTCTATCCAGCGATCTTCACCGTCACAGGTAATCTCTATGCAGGCCGCCGACATCCCCGATGGATGAGCTACGGACCGCTCTTCAATAGCCGTTATCCAGCCAGAGCTAGGCGCGTGAACGGCGGCACTAACGCCAGCGCTAGCAGAAGCCAGTTTTTGCCCTTTGAGAACTTTTTCACCCACTACAACACAAGTTTTTGCCGCGGTACCGGCATGTTGTGTAAGCGGTAATATAAGCTTTTCAGGCAGAGGCAAGTGACCGATATTTTTGGTGAGCGATTGCTCTTTATTGTCTGGCGGATGAACGCCGCCGGGCGTATTCCATATCTGTCTCATGCGGCGTCCTCATGCATTCCGGAGGCCGTTGTGGCGATTAAATCAGCAGAATGTTCAGGTGCAGACCATTGCCATTGATGAATTTTTTCTACAATCGGTAGCATGTCGATGCAATCTACAGGGCATGGTTCAACACAGAGGTCACAACCAGTGCACTCATCTGCAATGACTGTATGCATTAGCTTTGCGGCGCCTAATATGGCATCGACAGGACAGGCTTGAATGCACTTAGTACAGCCGATACATTCGTCTTCTCGAATGTAAGCAATGGTTCTGATTTCTTCTTCACCATGCTCCTCATCTAGACTCGGTGCTGAGATATCCAATAAATTGGCGATTGCATTAATCGTTGATTGGCCTCCGGGGGGACATTTGTTAATGGCATCTCCATCAGCGATAGATTGAGCATAGGGACGGCATCCTGGAAAGCCACATTGGCCACACTGTGTTTGAGGTAACAGCTCATCAAGTTGCAGAACAATAGGATCGCTGCCGACTTTGAACTTCTCTGCAGCGTAGCCTAGCAAGCCGCCGAATAGAGTCCCCAGTCCAACGAGTGCTAGGAGGGCGGCGAGCATAGTATTGTCAGTCAGTAATGACATCATTTAAACAAGCCCACTAAAACCCATGAACGCCAATGACATTAAGCCAGCGGTAATCATGGCAATCGCAGCCCCCTCAAAGGGTTGCGGAATATCAGCAGCGGCTAATCGCTCACGCATCGCTGAAAAGAAAATTAGTACAAGAGAAAAACCAGCGCCGGCACCAAAGCCATAAAGGGATGACTGCAAAAAGTTGAGATCTTTATTAGCATTTTGTAGTGCTACGCCCAAGACCGCGCAGTTGGTTGTTATTAGAGGTAGGAATACGCCCAACACGCGGTACAGAAGAGGACTGGTTTTTTCAATAAACATCTTAGTGAATTGCACGACCGCAGCAATCACCAAAATAAAAGCGATGGTACGCAGATACATTAAGCCCAATGGCATCAATATCAACTCATTGACGATATAGCTGACCATTGCTGTAAGCGTCAGTACAAAGGTGGTTGCAGCCGACATACCAATGGCGGATTCAAGCTTTTTCGATACACCCATGAACGGGCACAGTCCAAGGAACTGCACTAGAACGTAGTTGTTGATCAGAATAGAGCTGACCAGAATGACGGCGAATTCTTGCATGCTCTTATTATAG